>Ga0256913_10000689_pt1 | contig 17589 bp, 15 predicted proteins | sample Axial_MatmetaG_FD_185970 | JGI IMG/M metagenome (GOLD analysis project Ga0256913, IMG submission 185970) | Deep-sea worm associated microbial mat communities from Axial Seamount, Juan de Fuca Ridge, Pacific Ocean - Axial_Mat | ecosystem: Environmental > Aquatic > Marine > Oceanic > Microbial... | reverse complement strand
ACTGGCCTGACTCAATTAAGAGCATGCAACGAAACTGGATAGGAAGAAAAGAAGGTGCCTCGATTACCTTTTACTCTGAGAAAGACTCACACCCCATAGAAGTATTCACTACTCGCCCAGATACTGTTTTTGGAACCACTTACTTAGTACTAGCTCCCGAACATCCATTAGTTTCATCACTCACCACTTCGACGGAGAAAAAACAAGTAGAAATATATATTCATAATACCAGTCTCAAATCGGATATAGAACGAACAGATTTATTAAAAGAAAAAACAGGTGTCTTCACCGGATCATACGCAAGAAATCCCGCTACCGAAAAAATAATTCCTATATGGATTGCAGATTATGTGTTGTATCACTATGGAACAGGTGCGATCATGGCTGTTCCCGCACATGACGAACGAGATTGGGACTTCGCACGTGTATACAATATACCCATTATACCAGTAATTAAGACAACAACGAATAACAACTCTCCTACCGTTTATACTGGGGAAGGTACACTGATCAACAGCCAACAATTTGATGGGTACCATTCGCAAGAAGCTCGCAAAGCAATTACCACATGGTTATCAAAAAAGAAGGCGGGAAAGTGGTCTGTACAATACAAAATGCGGGATTGGGTTTTCTCTCGACAACGATACTGGGGAGAACCTATTCCCCTCATGTTCGACAATAATGAAAACATAATCCCTCTTTCCGAAAAAGACCTCCCTCTTACTCTCCCCGAAATAGAAAACTATCAACCAAGTCATAACGGGCTTTCACCTTTGGCGAGCATACATGAGTGGGTACATATTCACTACCAAGGACAATCAGTGAGACGTGAAACACACACTATGCCACAATGGGCTGGATCTTGTTGGTATTATCTTCGGTTTCTAGATCCGCACAATAAAGAAAGCCTTGCATGCAAAGAAGCAATCCAATATTGGATGCCTGTCGATTTATATGTAGGGGGCTCAGAACATGCGGTTCTTCATCTTCTCTACGCTCGATTTTGGCATATGGTACTATACGACCTTAACATTGTAAACACCGAAGAACCTTTTCAACGTTTGGTAAATCAGGGAATGATTCTTGGAGAAGGTGGTGTAAAAATGTCAAAATCTCTTGGCAATGTAATTAACCCCGATACAGTTATCGCAGATTATGGCGCAGATTCTCTCCGAATGTACGAAATGTTCATGGGACCTTTACAAAGTGAAAAGCCGTGGGATACAAAAGGTATTCACGGAATTGCACGATTTCTTGATAGAGTATGGCAAAAATCGTATCATGTGACAAAAGAAGACATCTGCACATCGGCTGATTTCCAACGTATTTTACACTATACTATTCAGAAAGTTGAACACGACATTGAAACACTCTCTTTCAACACAGCGATCTCACAGTTAATGATTTGCTTGAACACGTTCTTAGAGCTAGAAACCATTCCACAGGATGCATGGGAAATTTTCCTATTACTATTATCCCCCTTTGCACCCCATATCTGCGAAGAATTATGGGAACGACTTGGAAACAATCAATCTATATCAAAGCACAAATGGCCTGTTTATGATGCCCAAAAGTTGAAAAAAGACACAGAGATCATAGTTATTCAAATAAACGGAAAACGTCGTGCTCACATCACTGTTTCTACCGATGTATCTAATGCTACGATAGAACAACAAGCACGTTCACAGAAAAGAATTATTCCCTACTTAGAGAACAAACAAATTAAAAAAATTATCGTTGTCCCTCACAAAATAATCAACTTCGTAATCTGAAAATAACACCCTTTTTCCAATTGAATATATCCCGTTGTTCAGGAATATCCTTAAAACCAAGGATATCTAAGTTAGGGTTTACTAATGGAATAATTAAATACGAGAAGACCACCTTATGAAGGCACGAGATCAGCTTTATATATACCTATAAGTAAAAAATCACTGCTTTCTTCTTTAAGTAACTTCAACATTTCATCAAAAGTTTCTTTTCTCTCAGGCATCTCAACATCTAAATAAAAACGGTACCTCCATGGTTTTCCTTGTATTGGACGCGATTCAATCTTTTTTAAATTTAAAGAGCATTTTGCTGCTATCTTTAAGCACTGAAACAATGCCCCAGGCTTATCCTCTGTTTGAAACACCATAGAAGCTTTATTTGGATGAGGAAAAAGACTTTCAGATTTCCGCGAAAGCACCACAAAACGTGTATAGTTATGTGGATTCGTTTCTATCCCTTGTGCCAAGACCTTTAAATTATGCATACTCGCAACACGTTCATGAGCAATGGCTGCAACATGCAGATCTTTTAACGTAAGAATTTTCGCAACTGCACCCGCAGTATCATAATGCAAAACCAAACGCCAAACGGGATATTGAGCCAAGAAATCTCTACATTGTTCAAAGCCAGGGTTTTGTGAATACACAGTAGTAATATCATTTATATCAGATTCTGGTAATCCTATTAAAGAATGTTCAATGCGCAGATACAATTCTGCTGTTATTGATATATCGGGAAATCGAACAAACATATCATAACTATCATGAATAGTACCCATCAAAGAGTTTTCAATAGGAATCACGCCAAACTCGGCCTCTCCTTTATCAATGCTTTTAAAAACTTCATGAAAACTTTTGCATGCCAGTTGTTGTGGACTGTTTTGAAAAAACATTTGCAATGCCTGCTCACTATACGAGCCATGTTGTCCTTGAAAAGCAACTGCTGCAGTATTTTGATTCTTTCTTGGCAGTAAAGAAGTTTCCTTTTTATGAGGCACACGTAAAATCTCACGCGAGACCAAAGGGGCCAATATTTCAATATCCCTCATAAGTTTTTCAAACTGTTGTGGATACAAGCTTTGCGCACCATCAGAAAGAGCGTTTTCAGGATGCGGATGAACTTCGATGATTAATCCATCAGCTCCCGCAGCCACTGCAGCAAGACTTACCGCTGGCACCTGATCACGTAATCCTGTTGCATGACTAGGATCCACCAAAATAGGAAGATGTGTCAAAGTCTTAATTGCAGGAATGGCAGTAATATCAAGCGTATTTCTCGTATAGGTTTCAAATGTCCGAATTCCTCGCTCGCATAACACTATATCTTTTGTACCATGTGCCATTAAATACTCTGCAGCCATAAGCCATTCCTCAATAGTCGCTGCCATTCCCCGTTTAAGTAATACGGGTCTTCCTAGAGACGCCACTTCTTTAAGTAATTCAAAGTTTTGCATGTTACGAGCACCAATTTGAAACATGTCCACATATTCATTCATCGCATCTAAATAACTTGCCGATACAATTTCCGACACTATGGGTAATCCCGTAGCTTCCCCTGCCTCCTTTAGGTATGCCAATCCCTTTACTCCCAATCCCTGAAACGAATACGGTGATGTTCGCGGTTTATATGCTCCGCCACGCAACATACAAGCACCAGATTCCTTTACAAGAAACGCAGTTTCACGAATCTGAGATTTGCTTTCGACTGAACAGGGACCTGCAATGACTGCAACCCCCACTGCCCCAAATCGTACAGATTCTGTTATTTTCACTATCGTATTATCTGGACACATTTCTTTTGAGCACAATCGGTATGGTTTCCTTGTACGTATAACACGCTGCACTCCTTCTTCTTGAGAAATTTCTTCAAGATTACAATCAGGAGCACCCAAAATACAAAAGAAAGTCGCATCTGGAACATGTACTTCTTTTAATTCGCAGTGGTACTTTTTCTGAATAAGTTGAGCAAGGACTTTCTTCTTTTCTAAAGAAATACTCGATTCAAGAACTATTACCATACTACATATTACTCTGATACTGGATACTGTGATAAGATGAATTCTTGAAATTTCTTCGTTAACTTCTTATTATAATTCATAATACGCCACACGTGCCTTTGTGTACTTTCGGGAATAGAACTTTGCTTCACCCGATAAATCCCCGCATTATACATTGCAATAGCTTCCTCGATATTTCTTGCTTGTTTTAAACAATAACGCAAGTATGCCACCCCATGTAAGACATTAGTTTGAGCATCAAAGAAATCTCTTTCATCTAAAGAAGAAAATGTTCGTGAGTTCAATTGAAAAAGACCTCTATCAACAGACCCTATTTGATTTACATTAATTGCATATTTGTCAAATCTGCTTTCCACCCATACCAAAGAAATAAGAGGCAGTGCAGGAACCGAAAATATATCCGCATAATACAACAATGGCATCGCAATTTCCGCTGAGCCTATAAGATCTACAAAAAATTGGATCACCGCTTCATGCGTCATATCCTGACGATACAAATCCAGTACAGGACGTGGCCCTTCTAAAATATTGATAATAGTGGGATATATTTTTCGATAGTTTCTCTTTTTTAGTAGTTTTAGGCGTTTTGCTGGTTTCATATCCAAGATTCTGGCATATGGCACATAGGACTCCCGAACGGGTAAACTCGAGGTGCATCCCAGCGCCAGTATTACAAATCCAAGTAAAATAAAACGATTCCACATTATCATGCTTTTTTTTCTACTATCCCATGGCCATTTAGATTATACACAAAAAATGCATCCGTTCGTGTCAGTGGAAACAATGTATGCACAAGTTTTTGAACACCTTGACACGACTCAAACCCATAATCGTCAAATATTACCATTCCACCTACAGACACACGCGGCCATACCCATTGCACAATATCATATGCCGATTGATATACATCAACATCAATATGAACGAAACTAAACAGAGTATCTTCAATATCTTTTCCCGTATCATCAGGAAACACACCTGCTAAAATACTGTAATGATTGATACCAAGTGATACAAACAACTCATGCACCGTTGCAATGGAAGTATCGCTGTGCTCACCTCCCCTATAACGATTGTCATACATTCCAGATTTTACAACCCCATAAAAAGTATCAGCAAGAAATATCTTGCGCCCTTTCGGCATTCTACTAGCCACAAGAGCTGCGCTACCCCCTCTCCACACCCCCACTTCCAACACATCACCAGGGACATAAGAAAGCACTCCAGAGAGTTGCCATAATTCATAGCACCGCATAATATCCACCAATGTATGCTCCTTAATCGCATTATATACCTGTAAAAAATTCTCGTCATCTTCCCAGGGAGAGTATCGCAGTTTTAACGATATGTCTTGATACGTTGGCAAATGTTTTCCTCCACACTGACCGCACATATAAATCAATAAGAATCATATATACACTATTCCTTATAATAGTCCCTCTATCTCAGAAAATCAACCTTACCAAAATTAAGGCACAATAGAATGGGAATACATAGTATCATTCACTTGAATAATCAGTTTTTTCTCTTTGAAAAACCATATATGTATCCCTTTGGCTAATAACAGTGTCTGTCTTTCTCCAGACAAGATTGGATAAAAAGGATTATTGGGAATCCATTCTTTACGTAATGCGTCAATAGTAACAGAGTATAGTTTTTTGCTTTTCAAAACCGGGGCATAAAATCTCTCGTCTTTAATACCACGAATAATTCGTTCCTGATCAACTTCCCACACATTATCAAATGTATCATATGCATCGAGAAATCGTTTGACATTTAAGCGGTAGATGGGAAACGATTGAGATATTAAGTTAAATAGCATGCTTGCCAATGGACCATGTTTCCAGGTTGCGATTAATCTATTATTTTCTTTCACATCAAAAGGAAAGATAGCAGCTGCAGGCAATAACTCACCATTTGGAGTCAAGGGTGTAATAATGACTGGAAGACCTGTTATTTTAGGCACTTGCACCTGTAGATTACCTCTGTTTGTTTTGTAAACAGTATGTATAGCCCCATCCCACCATTGGATTCGATACCGATAAATAGTAACGTGTTTCCAAACAGGTGGTTTTTTAGGTAAAACTATTTGCAAAGACCGCACAGAAAAAAACATATCACACTGAACACTGAGCACTGAAAGAGCAAAAATATACCATTTCATATTTTTATTACAATCTAACCACCCTCCTTACTTCTATTACTTTGCATATTTATCCGATTATATATAGAATAAAGGAAATATGAGAATATTTATTTTACTTCTACTATATGTGACACAGTTTCTATATGCAGACCAAGAATTGCATGTAGTATTTGACAACAGCAATATACAATATAATCCCATATACGCAGTATCCTCCGAAGAAGCACAATTATTCACTGCTTTACATGAAGGGTTAGTAAGCGTACATCCTCAATATCTTTACCCTGTACCAGCCTTAGCAAAATCGTGGAAAATTGATGAGACACAAACAATATATACATTTAAGCTGCGAGATAATATCTATTTTTCAAATGGTGAGAAAATACGTGCACAACACTTTGTACGCTCTTGGATGCAACAATTAAAGGCAGGCGATCAAGCTCTATTTTCATCAATGTTTGATGTTATTCAGGGTGCCAAAGAATATAGAAATACCGGAAAAGGATCAGTAGGTATAAAAGCTCTTTCCGATAATTTACTTCAAATCATATTGAAACATCCTACTCCACATTTTTTAAAACTTATTACTCACCATAGTTTTACTCTTATCCATCCATCACTACTGACAGAAACTGATTGGAGCCATAGTTCCAAACTAATAGTAACCAGTGGTCCATTTACCATAGAATCTTTTAAAAATGATTCGATTGTTCTCGTTCCTAACAAATATTATTGGGATACTATCTCTCTTTCAAAGATAACAATCACATTTGCCCAAGACTTCATCAAACAACAACTTACACAACTTTTCAACCAAAACAAGGTAGATTGGATACTAAGCGCTGCAATTGATGCAAAAACCCTTGAAAATAAGAGCAGTATTATTATCAGCCCTTCTTTTTCTTCCACTTTTTTATTCTTTAGAGTAGATAAAAATCCATGGGATAATCCTAAAGTACGCATCGCACTGGCAATGTTACTTCCTTGGCAAATAATACGTTCCACAACATTGTTGCCACGTGCTGCCAATACTTTAGTGCCTACTATCGACTCATATCCCGTACCAAAATCAATCAAAAATCAGGATAGAAAGAAAGCACTTACCCTACTGAAAGAAGCAGGGTTTTCAAAAGATCACTTATTACCTGCTATACGTATCATATTACCCCAAACGATGGTATCTGAGGACATGAATTTAGCTAATATCCTTCAAGGATCATGGGAATCTATCACGGAAAAAGTAGAAATCATCTCTGTTCATGAAGAAATTCTAATACCTACCTTACACCAGAAAACGTATACTGTGGGAACTCTGTTATGGATCGGCGATTATACTGACCCCCTTGCTTTTCTAGAATTCTGGCTTCCTGATAGTGAATTAAATTTCTCACATTATGACAAACAACAATACACCGAACAAATACAACGATCGATGCAGATTAGTGATCTTTCTAAGCGATATAAACTATTATCTCAAGCAGAGTCTTTACTATTAGAAAATGCCGTGGTTTTACCCTTATCCCATGGCACATCAATAAACATCATTAATACCACCAGAATCAAAGGATGGTATCCAAATCCACTTGATATTCATCCCTTTAAAGCACTTTCTATAAACAACAATGCAAATTTATTAGACTTGGTTACCTTAAGATAGCATAACAAATTCATTTCACTCCTCCCATGTTGCGTATATGCGTTTTCTAAAAATAAAAACCACTATAGCAATAATAACAGCGAATAAGAAAAGAAGTAGTACTATTGTCCACTTCTTTTGTACCAACGATGTTCCCATTACACTACTCCCTACAATACCAGGAATTCTTGCCAACATGGAAATCAAAAGGAAAAGATCAAATCTTACTTTTCCTGCACCAGCAAAGTAACATAGTACATCTTTGGGAATACCAGGGAGACCAAACAATACAAGTAGCCCCCATAATGTTTTTTTTGTATGCATAAACACAAGAAAATTTGAAAATTTCTTTTTACCAAAAATTGTTTCGATAAAACCATCGCCAAAAAATCTCCCTATTGCATAATTTAGGCTAGATCCAATCAGAATACCTATTATCGAGTATATACTGCCCCTTACTATCCCAAACAAAGATCCACCAAGAATTTGCACAACTTCCCCCGGAATAAAAAAAAGCAGTACTTGGAGTGTTTGGGCAATAATATAAATAAACCATGCATAATCACCAAATGATTGTATTTCTTCAATGTTGTCAATAAAAGAAAGAACATGCCTATAATAAAAAAAAAGCGATCCGATAACAACTAAAATAAGCGGAAACGCGACAAGTTTACCCAGAAGCTTCATCTTCGATATCCATCGCATAGTATTTATGGTATAATAAATCTTATGCAACGGACAACCAAAACAAAAAGAAAATTTGAAATAAATCAACACATAGTATACCCCATTCAAGGGGTAGGTATCATTTCACAAATTGAAACTATTTCTTTCAATAACACTCCCATGCCTTATTACATAATTTTTCTTCCTGATGCAGAAATGACCATAAAGGTACCAGTTGATCGCGCAGAAGAATTGGGAATTCGACTCATTGCAAGTAAAAAAGAAGCAAAAGAGGCAATGAAGATATTTGATACAACATCCTTTCCAACAGCAAGCGATTGGAAACAAAGATATCAACAACATCTTGATCTCTTACGAAAAGGAGATATCGAGAGTATTGCTCTTGTAGTGTGCTCTCTCTATACAAGAAAGACAGCCAAAGAACTCCCTATTCTGGAACAAAAGCTATACAGCAACGCAGTAAAAATACTAGGATCCGAATTATCACTCGCTTTAGAAATGGATAAACAAGAGATAGAAAGCATGATATTCGAACGCATTCAGCAATCCATACAAAGAAGCTCACAAGAAGCTATGGAAGCCAATACGAATACCGATCAGGAAAAAGAAAAAACATTTGATACGGAAATTCCTACGGATCTTGAGAATTTAGCACAGTAGCATGAGGCATCAATTTAAAATTTGTTATACTACTAAAGAAAAGAAATAAGAGACAAATTAAAATATATTGTTCAGAAACAATCCACAAAATTGGGGGGAAATATTCCAAACTTTACGAGATTTTCAGAAAGCTCCTCCTTCTATAACTCTGCTGGCTTCCCACAAGTATTCTACATATCAACTTCTTATTGCTACCTTAATTTCATTACGCACAAAAGATAATGTTACACTGGCAGCTGCACAACGCCTCTTTGCTATAGCCAACACTCCTTCAGAAATATGCAACCTGTCTCATAAAAAGATTGAAAAAATAATTTTTCCCTCTGGGTTTTATAAAAGAAAGGCAAAAACAATTCAACAAATATCTTGTATTCTTGTTCATCAATATAATGGAATACTCCCTTCAAAGGAAGCCCTACTTCTAAACCTTCCAGGAGTAGGAAGAAAAACAGCAACATTAGTACTTGGGTTAGGCTTTCACATACCAGCAATCTGCGTAGATACGCATGTTCATCGCATCGCAAATCGGATGGGGTGGATTAAAACAAAAAAAGTGGAAGACACGGAACTCGAGCTGCGCACCCTTGTGCCCAAGCAATACTGGATTGAAATTAATTCACTACTCGTCAGTTTTGGGCAACAAATATGTCGACCTATATCGCCACTATGCAGCCATTGCATGTTTCAGACAACATGTCCTAAAAAGAATGTCAAGCAATACAGATAACTATTTTTCTTTAATTAACAGCGTTTCTGAATCTAAAACTAAGGGTACCATTTCAGGATGCAACAAGTCGTGGTCTTTTATCAAGCGAAGATGCACACAATCCTTGTCAGGAATAAGAAAAATAAGAATATCTACCTTATCATAAATACTTTGAAGATAGTGAGGTAATGTTGTTTCTATAGCATAATTTTCTTCCCGATGATACGAAGCGCTTATCCATACCATAGCTCCTATTTTATTAGCCAAGGAACGAAGTTCTTTTAGAAACAAATCCGTCTCACCATGTTCAAAATCATACCCATCAAAAATAACCATATCAGAAGAAAATTCTGTATTTTTTACCAATGCCTCCAGAGCTTGGTACGCATGATCCATATTACTACGTGGAGAAAAATGCATAATCACACGCTTCTTAGCAAGCTCATCATGGAGCGATTGTGCATGCTCCAACCCTGTTGTTCTTCCTAATGTGGAGAAAATATCGTCATACCAATCGATAATATGTGTTGGCTTATCGGAAAAAGATATATGAATCACATACTTTCCTTGTAAAAGCTGGTCAATTGCAAGATGCACTAAACATGCCGTTTTGCCTACACCATGACGGGACGCGAAAACTCCTATTTCTCCCTTTTTAATTCCACCCTGTGTTGACTTTTCTAAAACACGCAATGCACTTTTCTCAACTATTTCTCTCCGTATCATACTTTCTCCTTACTTTACACTTCTCTTAGATTTAAGGTATTCTTCTCTCATCTCACTCATAAGGCTCTGCGGAAGTTTTCCATATTTTAAAAATTCCATAGTGTACGTAGCACGGCCTTGAGAAGTAGATCTTAATACTGTGGAATAACCAAACATTTCTTTTAATGGCACCTCGCTTTCAATAACGCAAAAACCATTATCCTCCGTACTACTAACAATCACACCACGTCGTTGGTTAAGGGTCCCAAATATATTTCCCTGAAACTCACTCGGAGCCTCCACCGTTACACGCATAATAGGTTCAAGAGCAACTGGCTTTGCTTTTTCATAACATTGTCGGAATGCCCCGATAGCAGCTGCCCGAAAAGCTTGATCTGATGAATCAACAGGGTGTGTATTACCGTCATTAATTGCGGCACGCACCCCAACTACAGGAAATCCAAACATTGTTCCTTTCTTCATCGCTTCGCGTAGTCCCTTTTCACATGAAGAAATAAACTCGTTGGGAATAACTCCCCCTTTGATCGCATTTATAAATTCAAACTCATCAGATTCTGCTGGCTCAATATACCCTGCAACTCTTCCAAATTGTCCTGCTCCTCCTGTTTGTTTTTTATGTGTATAATCAAAGTCAGTTCGCTTAGTAATAGTTTCTCTATATGCAACTTGAGGAACTCCTGTAACAATTTCCGCTTTATATTCTCGCCGAATACGCTCTATATACACCTCAAGATGCAACTCTCCCATTCCTTGAATAATAGTTTCCTTTGACTCATGGTCTACATAAGTGTGAAATGTAGGATCTTCCTTCGAAAAACGAGTTAATGCCTTGGCCAATTTATCAGATGCACTCTTATCTTTTGGATTAATGGCAAGTGAAATAACTGGATCAGGAACATACATAGAAGACAAAGAAATCAACAGCGAAGGATTGCAGAAAGTATCGCCAGAATGGCAATCTACACCAAACAGCGCCACAATATCACCAACTCCCGCTTCGCTAATATCTTCCATCGTATTCGCATGCATACGAACCAAACGTCCTATTTTTATTTTATTTCTGCTACGTGCATTTATCAATTCCATACCTTTTTTTAACACGCCTTGATAGACTCTCACATACGTCAACTGTCCATACTGCCCATCTTCCAATTTAAATGCAAGTATCACTGTTGGCTTATCTTCAGAAGAGACCAAGAGTACTTCTTCTTCATCCTTAGCTAGATCAAACGCAGTATTTTTTTTATCTAGGGGTGAAGGCAAATACTTTCTTACAGAATCTAATAATTCTTGTACTCCTTTGTTTTTATATGCAGAACCCACAAGCACAGGACAAAATTCATTTTTTAATGTGCCCTCTCTAATAGCTTGTTGAAGAAGTTCGGGCGTTACTTCGTGTTCCAATATCGCCTCAGTTAACTCGTCAGAAAATATACTTACACTATCCAAGAGTTCCTCACGATACCGTTCAGCTTCTTGCTTGTACTCATCAGGAATAGGCGCACGTTTGACATCTTCTCCTGCACTCCCCTCAAAATACACCGCTTCCATTTGAATCAGATCAATGACTCCCTTATGTTGTGATTCTAAGCCAATAGGAAGATTGACGAACAGCGCATTAACACCCAATTTTTCTTTCAGCTGAGGGAGTATTCGCTTGGGATTCGCTCCTACCCTATCACATTTATTAATAAAAACTAGTCGCGGAACTTGATACCGTTTTAGCTGACGATCTACCGTAATTGATTGCGACTGCACTCCTGCTACTGCACAAAGGACCAAGACCGCACCATCAAGCACACGTAGCGCACGCTCAACCTCAATAGTAAAATCAACATGCCCAGGTGTATCAATAATATTAATAGAATAATCTTTCCATGTTACACTAGTGGAAGCAGATGCAATAGTAATGCCACGTTCCCGTTCAAGTTCCATCGAGTCCATAGTTGCTCCTACACCATCTTTTCCTTTTACTTCATGAATGGAATGTATTTTCTCACAATAAAATAAGATTCTTTCCGTGAGTGTAGTTTTTCCGCTATCAATGTGTGCACTAATTCCTATATTTCTTAATTTTACCATTCTCTGATTCATAAGTTTCCGTCCATATTACCTTTAGATATCTGAAATTCGGAGATTGTTTGACAGCCTCCTTAATTATATATACAGTCTACATTTATAGTCAGATAAGAGTTCAAAGTCCACTTACTGCACTATAAGTATAAAACAAATATGTTAAGCCCCTCCTAAATAAGCTTCTTGTACCGCATCATTTGACAGTAATTCTTTCCCTGTGCCTGTTAGTGTAATATTACCAGTCTCCATTACATATCCCCTATCTGCTATCCTCAACGCAAGATTCGCATTTTGTTCTACTAAAAAAACGGTTGTACCATGATCGGTATTAATTTGTCTAATAATTTCCATCATTTGCTTAACTAGCAGAGGAGCCAATCCCAAAGAAGGTTCATCAAGTAAAAGAAGTTTAGGACGCGCCATAAGTGCTCTGCCTATTGCAAGCATTTGTTGCTCCCCTCCACTCAGCGTTCGTCCTTGCTGATTGCTTCGTTGTTGTAAAATAGGAAACAAGGAAAAAACATACTCTAAGTCTTTTTTTATAGCAGATAGATCTTTTCGAAGAAAAGCACCCATGTATAGATTTTCTTTTACTGACAACAAAGGAAAAATTCTCCTACCCTCGGGAACTTGGTTAACTCCTAACGCAACAATTTCGTATGGTTTCTTACGATGAATAGATTCTATACCAAATAAAACTTCCCCCGATCGAATCGGAACCACACCTGAAATAGTCATCAGAGTGGTAGATTTGCCTGCACCATTCGCACCAATAAGTGTTACAATCTCACCTTCATCAATATGAATAGAAACATCGTGCAACACCGTTGACTTTCCATATCCAGAAACAACATTCTTTAGATCAAGCATAGTCTCCACCTAAATAAGCTCGAATAACCTCAGGATTCTGCTTTATTTCCTCTGGCCGCCCATGTGCAATCATTTTTCCATGGTCCATAACATAGACACGATCGGCAAGGGTCATAACAAGACTCATATCATGTTCGATAAGAAAAATAGATACTTGTTTTCTCAAACTTATAATAATATTGCGAAGCTCTTCTGTTTCCTTGGGATTCATTCCTGCAGCCGGCTCATCTAATAAAAGCAGGAACGGTTTAGTTGCTAATGCCCGGGCAATTTCTAACTTGCGTTGCACTCCGTATGGCAAATTTTTCGAGAGTTCATGGGCATACTTGGCAATACCCACCATCCCCATATACTCATACGCCTTTTTTACCATATGTGATTCTTCTTTTCTCACCTTGCTTCCACCAAACAAGACATCCCATATAGTGCTTTTTAAGTGAATATGATAGGCAACCATGACATTCTCTAAGGTAGTCATCTCAAGAAATAAACGAATATTTTGGAATGTTCGCGCAAGTCCCTTCTTTGCAATGACATCTGGACGGCAATCTGCTATGTCTTCCTGTTTCCGAACATTCGGCGAACTAATCATTACCTTTCCCGTTGTAGGGGTATACATACCCGTCGTACAATTAAACACAGTTGTTTTTCCAGCTCCGTTGGGACCAATAAGAGCAATCACCTCGTTTTCTTCAATGTGTAGATTTACCGAGTCTACCGCATGAATTCCTCCAAAATACATACTCAGTTCCTGCAATTCAAGAAGGCGCGTACTCATTGATATTCCTTTCTTGTTTTCCTTATCAGTCCATCAGGCCGAAAAATCATCATCACAACCAAAATAATACCAAATACCAGAAAACGGTAATCAGAGAACACCCGTAGATATTCAGGCAGCCATACTAAAATAATAGCTCCCAGTAAAACTCCCGACATAGTTCCCATACCACCCAAGACAATAATACACAATGGAATAATGGATTGCCAAAAAGTAAAACTCTTAGGATTAATATATCCTGTACTTATGGCCAACACAACTCCCGCAACTCCTGCCAATAAAGCACCGATAGCAAAAATAAGCATTTTTGTTTTTGCCAAGTCTACACCCATCGCCTGACTTGCCAAACCATCTTCGCGTATAGCTTCCCAAGAACGTCCATAATGCGAATGTTCCAAACGATTAATAAAAAACATCGCCAACACAACCACGATAAAAGCAATATAATAAATATATCCAGTTACATGTTGTAGGTTTAAAGTCATTCCAAAAAACTTAGGACGTACAACATTGGAAATTCCACTAGGCCCAAATGTAAAACTGCTCCAGTTTTCAAGAACAATACGTACAATTTCACCAAATGCCAACGTAACAATTGCCAAGTAATCTCCCTTTAAACGAATAACGGGTAACGCAACTAACACACCTGTGATAAGACTCACAAGTGCTGCAGCAATAAATCCAATCAAGAATCCCACATGATAATGATAATTAAGCAAGGCATATGTATATGCGCCTACTGCAAAAAACGAAGCCACTCCGAGGTTTAACATACCACCCAACCCCACAACCACGTTAAGACTTAAAGCTAATAACATAAAAACCAATACACTTGTAATTACCTTTGTTTGATATAACCCTAACAAAGGTAAAAACAATAAAGGAATACTGATTATTAACAGTAACACTGTTTTATGCTTTTTTTTAGCTTCTATTCCAACAGTCCGAATTTTTCTAAATATATTCTTGCCATGCGTAAAATAACCTATCCAAAAGGTGTTACGTGCATTTTTTGCTTCCGTAAGATCAATATCTTGCACGGTAAACACCCTTTGCCACAATAAAGACAGTAAAAAACTAACTATAGCTATAAAAACTGCACGCCCTGGATGCCATTGCATACTACCATCTATGGTATTCACTTGAACCCCAACAATAATAAACGTTATCAATGCAAACCAGATAGCCGTAAAGATTGCAGTATGAATACTATTCCTATTCATACTTTTTCCTTTTCTGAAGCCCCCAATATTCCTGAAGGTTTAAACAAGAGAATTAAGATAAGTAGTATAAATGCAAATACGTCCTCATAATCACTTGAAACAAAAATAGTTCCAAAACTTTCACTAAATCCTAATATAAAACTTCCCAATACTGCGCCTGGCAAATTACCAATGCCACCTAAAACTGCTGCCACGAAAGCTTTGATACCCGCAAGAAATCCCATATAAAAGTTTATCTGTCCGATATAGGCACTGACTAATATGCCCCCAAGTGCTGCTATGGCAGATCCTATCATAAATGTAATAGATATTATCTTATCGACTTTGATTCCCATCAACATAGCCATTACTCTATCTTGCGACAAGGCTCGCATAGATACACCTGTCTTGGTAAAATTCACATACCAAGTCAATCCTATCATAATAATAACAGTAAAAAAGTATATAATAATTTGCGAACTATTAAGATAGCTTACTTTTTCTACAAATTGAAAAGTTGGTAAAATCTTGGGAAAAGATAAAAAAGAACTTGTTTGTGCCAAGCGTACATAATTCTGTAAAAATAGCGACATACCTATCGCACTTATCAAAGCCGATAAGCGAGGCGCTGATCGTACCGGCTTATAGGCAATCTTTTCCATACTATACCCATACGCTGCTGCACTCACCATAGCAACAAGCACCGCACATACAATGATTGCAACAAAAGGCATGTTCAGTACTGTAAGTGCTTCGATAAGAATTAGTGCAGTAAATGCCCCTATCATATAAATCTCACCATGTGCGAAGTTGATGAGCTTGACAATACCATATACCATGGTGTAGCCTAACGCAATAAGAGCATAAATACTACCTTTGGTAAGACCTCCAAAAAAAACCTTAAGAAAAAATTCAAAACTCATGGAATTAACTCACGGAACAATATACCAAAAGAAAGTAAATTGGGAGAAGAAATAAATTTCTTCTCCCGTGCCGCGCCGTGCGTGTGCCTAATTTATTTACTTATTTCAACAAACTTGCCGTTTTTTACTTCGTAAACAGAAAAGCCTGACCCGATGACATCACCATTTTTATCAAAACTTATTTTACCTATTGGCGTATCAAAGGAGTTCTGTCGAAGCGCAGCCATAACTGCTTTTGATGAAGTCGATTTTGCCTTTTCCATCGCTCCAAAAAGAACCAATGCAGCTGAATACCCTTCATTAAAAAAAGATCCAGGCTCTTCGCCATACTTGTCAACGTACTGAGTACGTGCTTTTTTCGCCAAATCTAGACCAGACACATCTTTTGGTCCAGTAACGTATGTTCCCTCAGCATCTTGCTTTGCTATACCAAGATAGCCTGGGTTTTTAACTCCATCACCAGAAACAAAAATCACATCAAGCTTTTGAGTTTTAATCTGCGAAATAAGCTTGGATGCTTCTGGGTAATATCCTCCGAAGACTACGGCCTGTGCCTTTGTATTAGAAATCTTCAACACAATTGCCGAATAATCCAAACCACCTGGTGTAATACCTTCAAAGAGTACCGAGTTTATACCTGCTTCCTGTGCAAATTCCTTTGCGTATTCGGCAAGGCCCTTACCGTAGTCGCCTTTATCATGCAAAAATGCTACATTGCGCACACCTTTTGATTGTAAAAAATCAACCCATGTTTTTGCTTGAGAAGTATCTGGTGCTACCGTACGAAAAAATGTGGAATATATCCCCGAAGTAAGTTCAGGATTTGTCGCTGATGGGGAGATAACTACAAGATTCTCATTCTTGTACAAATCCATCCCAGCACGAGTAGCCCCTGAACATGAGTGGCCAATAACTGCTACTACTTTGTCACCCACAAACTTTGCCGCCACATTTGCAGCTTGCGCTGGTTCACACTGCTCATCTTCAATAACAAGCTTAATCTTTCTACCCAGAACGCCCCCTTTCGAATTCAGATCATCTACAACTATCTGCACTCCACGTGCCGCAGAAACACCAAGTGCAGTAAGATCACCAGTATAAGGTCCTGCCACCCCTACCATAATTGGACCTGATTCTGATTCGCCTGTTGCAAAAAGAAAAACAGAACTTACAACTATAAGAAAAATTATGAATAATTTTTTCATGATTCTAACTCCTTCTTTAAGAAGAATAAAGATCTTTCATCCTTTTGTCAAGTCCTTACTAAAGAACACTTTCTTATTTCTGTCTTATTTACTTTTTCTCACCTGAGGAAAAACAGACAAGAGACCTAAAAGACCAGTGACAAACATTAACATAACACTTACCGCATTTATTTGTGGAGTAATACCG
>Ga0256913_10000688_pt1 | contig 17602 bp, 15 predicted proteins | sample Axial_MatmetaG_FD_185970 | JGI IMG/M metagenome (GOLD analysis project Ga0256913, IMG submission 185970) | Deep-sea worm associated microbial mat communities from Axial Seamount, Juan de Fuca Ridge, Pacific Ocean - Axial_Mat | ecosystem: Environmental > Aquatic > Marine > Oceanic > Microbial... | reverse complement strand
ACTGATAATAGTATTTTTACAGCATTTTAAAGTTATGAGACAAAAATTTGCTTTTACTGTGGTTCAAAAAATGTCAAAAAGAACGGGAAATATAAAGGCTATCAGCGATACAAATGTCTAACCTGTGGCAAGCAATTTTCAAACAAAAAACAGATAAATCCCAAAGAGGTTTGGCGACTATATACTGAAAGTAAACAAACGTATTTACAGCTTTCACAAACTTTTAATTGTAGCCTTAAAACCATTCAACGACAAGTGGATAAATTCCGTATAGGTTTTTATTACAAAGAACCCAGGGAAGTAGTCATTTTAATGGACACCACCTATTTTGGTCGCGGGTTCGGAGTAATGCTTTTTAGGGATGCCTATCGTGGGGAAAATCTCTTGAAGTATTTTGTAAAATATGAAACGAATGCTTTATACAAACAAGGGATAAATACATTACAAGAGCGAGGATTTATTATTCGGGCAATTGTGTGTGATGGTCGCAGAGGATTGTTTAATCTTTTTGAAAATATTCCGATACAAATGTGTCAATTCCACCAAGTAGCCATTACGCAGAGATACATTACTAAAAATCCCAGAATACCTGCGTCTATTGAGTTTAAAGGGGTAATGCATCTTCTGGCAAGAACAGATAAAGAAAGTTTTATTGGGGCTTTAGACCTTTGGTTTGATAAGTGGGAACCTTTTCTAAATGAGCGAACCAAAAACCCTTTAACAGGAAAAACTCACTATACACATAAACGCTTAAGGAGTGCATATAAAAGTGTTAAAAGAAATCTACCATGGTTATTTGTCTGGTATGATCACATAGAACTAAATATCCCCAATACAACAAATGCAATAGACGGCCATTTTGCAGATTTGAAGAACAAATTACGCAATCATAATGGATTGTCAATAGATAGAAAGAAAAAGTTTATTGATGGGTTTTTGAAGGCATAAAGACCTCAAAAAAGTTGAAGGAGCCCCTGTGCAGAACTCCTTCTTTTAAGACTTTTTCGTCAGTCATTAAGCTTATCCCTGGCAAGTTGCTCCCCAGCAGAGCTTGCTTCCGTTTCGGCTTAACAAAAACAATATTACTCAAAAAATTAATAGCTCTATTTTATACCTCAATATCCCAGCCTCAATTTTGTCCATTAGAAGACTTTTGGTCAATCTCAGCCTCAATTTTGTCTATTACACCAAAAGTTTCTGTCTCCCCTCTTGAGAGGGGTCGGGGGTGTGTCTTATGTTCTTTTTAAGATAACAATTACAGATATCTACTTAAAAGAAAGCATAAAAGATATCTATTGTACAAAATAAAGTTGCTGAATTCTGTACAAACCGGCCACCTATCTTCAAATCCTTCTTGTGCAAAAGGTTCTGTCTTCCCTCTTGAGAGGGGACTTTGGGAACGTCGATTTTACCAATAAAAGCTATATTAGGATTGTTGCTGTTTCAAACAAACAGGTTACCCGATTTTGAAACTCTTCTTGTGCAATAGGTTCTATCTCCCCTCTTGAGAGGGGTCGGGGGTGTGTTTCTCTTCAAAATTCAGAATAAAATTCTCAATAACCCTCAATACATTCTCTATTCCATACAATTTTTCTTATAGGCACAACACCCTGGTTTTAAAATAAATGACTAAATTAAAAAATTACTGAATTAAAAGGCATTGATTAGATTACTCAAATAGAAAGGGTGAAAGTTTGTTTAATAATAGCATACTGATATCACTGATTTATTAAGATTTTTATCAGTGACAATCATAAAAATTAGTGTAATACTAAACAGCCATACATTGCTAAGATGCAGAAGTGTGGCAAAATCGTAACCCGATAAAAAGTTTGGAGTACTTGGAGTTTGGAGTGCCTAGAGTTTGGAGTGCGCTAAAGTTTGGCTTTCTTTTTTTTCTTATTCCAGTAATCGAGACCCTTTTCGGTAACAATGCTCAACACAAAAGTTTCAACCATTTGATTAAAGAAGTCATCAAACGAAAACTTTTCAGCAGGGAAATTATCTTTATTGTAAAGGTCAATCAGCCGGCTGATGTAACCACGGGCTACTAGCTCAATGCCTAAGTCGTCGCGGTAAAAACCCTGCCAAATGCCGCGGTTCAGATTTATCTGGATTCGGTTATAAACAGCATCGGTTCGCTGATTAAAATAGGTTTCGTATATGTCAGGATATTGCTCCTGGTAATAATGATACAGAGAGGGTGAAAGGTAATGGAAGTTTTTAGCAATTATTTCGCTTACAGTAAAGAGGTTGTCAATGGCATTGCTGGTTTCAAAATTATTATCTTCGAAAACTTTCTCAAAATGATTTCTTTCATTTTCAAAAATTGCTTTTGCAATTTCTTCGTCGTTGTTGAAGTATTTTTCTATTAAAGCTTTTTGTACTAATGGATTGTATTTTAGTTTTAATAGTGAGATTTCTTCTATTCCATCTTTAATTAAAACGTTTCGAATAGTATCAATAAGATGTTCCAGATCCTTATTTTCCATGAAAGAATGTCATTATAAGATGATACAAATGAATTTGTAAAGTTAAAATAAATCTCAAACATTAATTAACCAACAATATTTTTTGGGTTTTCGAAATACCACCGGTTTCTAAAACAAAATAGTAAACGCCACCTTTCAATTGATATTGTGATGCATCGAAATGTTCAATGTATTTTCCTGCATTTCGGTGTTCATTATTGATTAGCAAAGCCACTTTTCGTCCTGTTACATCATAAACAGACAAGGAAATTGTGGAAGGGTCGCTTAATTTGAAAGCCAGCGTGGTAGTTTCAGTAAATGGATTGGGATAATTCTGCTGTAAGGTAACCGGTGCCATGGTTTCTTTCTGAATCTCTTCGGTACCGACAGTAAAATCGATAATGGCAGTTAATACCGAGAGATCACCATTCTGAAGTCGTGCCCAGATAGGTCTCACTATTCCATTGTAGGCCGTAATGTTGGTGTAGTCGCCAAAAAATATACTACTAAAGGGTAGGAACGGAGATTCGCTGATCAGGATATTTTGGAATGTTTCGCCCCCATCCACTGAACGGGCAATGTAAACATCCGTGTTGTTGTCAGTATAATTGCGGCGGTCATAGAAAACCACATATATATCACCGTTGGCTCCATCCACTGTCATCCAGGTAAAAAATTGCTCCTTACCGGCAGGGTCATCGTTCACTCTGATTGGAGCGGACCAGGTGTCACCGCCATCGGTTGATTTGGCAATCCATACATCAGTATCGGTATCCCCGTTTCTGTGGTCAGTCCAGTTTACATAGATAGTCCCTTTGTAAGGAGAGTTGCTCAAATCGCAGCAGGTTATAGGTAAACCGTTGGCACGGTTTATTCCGGAAATATCATAATCCCATCCACCCGGCTGATTGCTGACGAAAATATCATTTTCGAGCCAGGTGTCACCGGCATCAAGTGACCGGTTGAATACAATGCCTTCCGGCCCGGCCCATGCAACATATACTTCGCCATTTGGCCCCACAGCCGGAACAGCACCTTCAACTGTGTTATCACTATCAATACAATCTCCGGCAATTTTGTTGATGCGCTTGGCATCGCTCCATGTTTCGCCGGCATCAGTTGATTTGCTAAAAAGAATAATTGAACTGTCGTTAGGGTTGGATGAACCGTATTTGTCAAACTGTGTCCAGGTAACATAAATAGTGTTGTTTGAAGTATCAACAACGGCCCACTCTTTATCTTGATCTTTACTTCCGTTTAATCCCATATAGGAGCCATTATTCCATGTATAGGTTGAAAAATCAAATTTTTGCGATACGATACGATCTAACCACGAACCCTCTTGCGGACTGGAAAGGTGCAGAAAATAAAAACTCCCTGCTGTGTCAACAATGATACACGGATCACCCCAAACGCCATATTCCGGTGATGTTAAATGCCCTTTTGTCCAGTTGTATCCGCCATCTTCCGAATAGTAATAGTTATTGATGTTTGAGCCTGCCACCAGTTGATCCGGATTATTTGGATTGATCATAATAGAAGGTTCTTCAGGGGTTCCTTCATTGTCGATGATAATGTTTTCGTATTGTGCAAAAAGCGTTGAAACGGAGAAGAGAATTATAAAAAGGAGATAGGATTTTTTCATGATAATTTGTTTAATATGTTTCAAAAGTAGTAAAAACAATTTACAATAATTAAGCAACAATAATATCAATTAACGCTTATCTTTGCAGCTTACAAAAAGCCTCCTTAGCTCAGTTGGTAGAGCAGCTCACTCGTAATGAGCAGGTCGCGGGTTCGAGTCCCGTGGGAGGCTCTTTTTAACAGTTCTAATGTAGATTTAAGTGTTGTTTTGTCAATTCTGTTCTCACAACTCTGTTTAATTCACATTATTTGGGATAAGCTTTTTTATAATTGTTCCTATTTTAAAGGACTTGTGAGTTTTTGAATTGGTTGCAACGGGTAGTTCTTGTTTTTTAACAATGGCAGAAACAGGACAGAATAATTCTGCATTGGCACAATCGTTTTCTTCTTCAACAGTTGAAGGTTGTTTTGATACAACCGCCTTACCTGCACTGTTCATGGTGAAGTGGTTACTGCTAATACCCACGCAGGCACGGCAACCGATGCATGCACTTGTAATACTATATTTATTAATCTTTTCCACAGCTATTGTCTTTTTTAGGTCATTCTGTGCAGTTTCCACCAAACATAAAAACCAGATATTAAAACAAACAGAAGTATCAGTCCAACCAACGGCACAACCAATACATAAAATATTCCCAGTATTGGTTCATAAATTCGGCCGGTGTGAATTTCAAGAGCGAGGTTCCATAAGCTAATACGGTAAGCATCATGTATATTTTGGGGCATGGTTGTAAAAGCTTTACCCTTATTGATGTTTAGTGCTCCTTTATCGTAATCAAAGGCGATTTTTTCACCCTGAAAATCATCCGAATAGCCGGTTACCAGATAATCGCCAATGGGTGGGCCGGCAACTTCTTTTTTAACATACGGCTCTTTTTTAATCTGGTCATAAATCTCACCCGATTCCGGGTTCCACCTGAACAATCCCTCAAATGATCCAATCAGGTATTCGTTAGTTCCTGTTTTTTTTAAAACATTAACTCCCATAATGGAAGCGGGAGGTTGTACTTTAAAAGGTTTTAGCTCCGAAAGGAAATCATCATCAGAATAGTAGAAACCTTCGGAAGTGGCAAGGATGAACTTTCCGCTTTCTTTATCATAAAGAACCCGCCTTAACTGGTCGAACCAGGGATTGGCGGTGGCCAGCTCGGTTCCCGGAATTTTGCTTACTCTTGCATCGGCTATAGCAACCAAAAGCGGAGGCCTTAAAAACATACCTGTTGTTGTAGTAATGATTAAGAAAACAACCGTTGTCCAGCCAATTTTGTTGTGCCATCGCAGGTTCCAGAGATTAATTTTTTTAATCCTCTGAACCGGTTTGTTGTTTTTAAATTTACTGATAACCCTGTAGCGGTTGATAAAAAGTATTATTCCTGTGATGGTAAGGAAGATAAAAATCAACCCCACAATATCAACCAGAATTTTTCCAACCGAACCATAAATCTCACCGCTGTGAATGACCCACAATGTTTTAAAAAGACCAATTTTGTTATCGTAATTCTCGGGTTGCGGCAGTGTTCTTACTTTGAAATTTCCGTTGTTGTAAACCAAAAGATGTGAGCGCGTTAGCATATAAAGACTGTCACCAAAATCAATGATGTCAACCACTCGCTTTTCATGAGTTGGAATTTCTACCTTTTTCCATTGCTGATTGTTAAAGTAGAACAACCCGAACATGGTTCCTGCCCATAGCCCATTGTTTTTGGTAAGCAGAACCTTGCAAACTTTACGATTATCAATGCCTTCGGGGATACCATGGTTGAAATCCTTGAATTCGGAAAAGGAAGAATCGGTAAGCCAGATTCCAATGTTTCCATATATCAGAATACTGTCGGTTGAAATTGTTTCGGTTCCTTTAACAGCAGCATTATTCCAGTTAACAATGTCATATTCATCAGGTAGTATTGAGCGTGAAACATCTACTGATGAAAGCAGGTTGCGGTGGTTCAACACGATACCCGAAAAAGCAAACAGCAAAATAAAGAGGGTAACAATCACCCCCAGCCATTTGTGATATTTTTTAAAAAACAGAAGCATCTTTTTCCTTATAATACGACGCAAAAGTAGTATTTAATTTAAGAGAAAATCATACTTAGGTTTAGGTATTTTAAAAACAAAAGCCACCTTGCAATTTAATTAATTGCAAGGTGGCTTATTTAGATTTAATGGAGGAGCTTTTATTTACTGCATGTGTTTCCTAAGTCTCCATATATTTTGGGCCAGCCGTTTTCAGCCAGTGCCGAACCTTCGCCTTTGTAACAAACAACCCCGGCTTTTGATGCAATAATTAAATCGCCATTGTGGTTGATGGTTACATTATAGTACACATTGTTGCAGAGATTACAGCCATAGTATTGACTCCACAAACTATCGCCTTGCGAGCTAACCGCTGTGAACATGGTTGAAGGGTCAACATAGAAAAGGTTTCCGCTTTTATCGATTACGGGCGAGTTGGATGTTAAGCCGGTGTAATCCCAATCGGGTTTACCGGGTGATGTCCAAACAATACCATTTTGATTAATTTTTTCCAGCTTGTCAAGACCAACGTAGCAGTCGCCATTTCCATTCACTGTTACGCTTGCAATGATTTTAGAGAGCGTTGTCTCTTTACGCCAGTTCTCGTTTCCTGATGCGCTAACAGAAAAAATATAGTTGGTGTTGTTGTTAGCCATGCCAAAGATTAGGTTGCCATCATCATCAATAGCAAAGTTACGTATAGGAGGGTCGCCGCCGCCTACTGAGTAGTTATCAGGAGCCAGCCATGACCAGTTTTTAGTAGCGCTGTTTCCCTGATCAACGAAATCCAGGATGGCAAATTCCGATTGGTTTACTTCAGCCAATATGCCTACATAAATATTGTTTCCGTTTACTGTAATAGTATTTGGAAATGAGATGGTGTCGGTATCGGAATATTTAATTCTTGTCTCCCAAATTTTATCACCATCAAGCGAGTAAGCATCCAGATAATTGCTTCCAACAATACCGATATCTACAAACCGCGTTATATAGATTTTACTATTATTCAGTGCGAAAAGATCCATCGAACCCTCTACTTTAGTTTCCCATAATAATTCACCATTATTGGCATCACGGCAAGTCAGCATTTGACTGTTTATGTAATAGAGTTTTTGATTGTCGTAAATAATTCGCGACAATGGAAAAGCGTTTTCCTTTTTAAGCCACTCTTCCTTGCCATCAGACGTTAGTTTAATTATTTCGCCACCATATTGAACATCAGCAATAACATAAATATTTCCTGCTTCATCAATAGCAGGTACATTATTGGGGAGCGAAAGAGCCATAACATTTTTAAACTCGTAACTCCACTTTTCACGATTGTTCTTTGTATTATCAGGTGTTATGAGGTCACCTTCTTCGCATGCCTGAAATAGAAATGTCAGAAGGAAAAACGGAATGATTAATTTAATCATATTTGATTTCATATTGATTGAAGTGTTTTGTTTAATATTAGTGTTAATTTACATATCATCTCTGAGTTTAAATTCCAGCTACCTGAGTGAAATTAACATTTAGAAATTATTTGGGATTCGTATTTTTTGTAATTATGATTTACCTGCTACAGGTATTACCCATATTTCCATAGCGTTTTGGCCAGCCTTTGGTAGCCAGTTTGCTGCCATCACCTTTAAAGCAGTAAAGAACCCCTCTTTCAGTAGAGTAAGAAATCAGGTTTCCATCATGATCCATTACAACAGGGTGGAGGTTGCCAATACCGGCTTCAGTGCCAAGCACCCAGTCGAGGTTACCGTTGGATTTTACACATGAGAGGCTGAAAAGTTCTCCGTTGTAAAGCTTTCCTTCTTCACTAATTAGCGGGGCGGTTATGTAATTAGGGCTAATTATACCTACATTAATATCTGATTTCCATTCAAGGCTTCCATCAGGCGAGTATTTATGAAGGTTGCCATTGCCAATATAAAAGTTACCATCGCCATCAATTGTAATTGAGCTTGAAGAGTTATCAAACGATTCACCCAGTGAAACTACTTTTATTGCTTCGCCTGTTTCGGGTGAAATAATATTGACACCATAATCTCCACGTGTATAGATGTTACCATTTTCAGCAATTGTAATTTCAAAGCCAATGTAATCGCGTGAAGGTTCTGATTCTTCCCAATGCCATATTGAATCGCAGCTGTTTCCATTATCCTCATAACGGGTAATGTTTCCCATACCGCCAATAAATAATTTTGTACCATCAACTACAAGTGAAATTCCGATTCTGTCATACAAGTTTCTTAACCAGAGTTCGGTTCCGTCACTGGGGTTGAGTGCCATTAAAACGCCATTAATAAATTGTCCTGAACCAAGATAAAGTTTGTGATTGGCATATGACATAACGGGAAGCCATTCAAAACCATAGTCATTTGTATAATTTTTACTCCATAACTCACTTCCGTTGCTTGCATCGTAAACGTGAATTGTAACTGGATTTATGGTGCTGACAAATACTTTACCATCACCATAGATTACATAAGATGCGGCGGTGGCATTGATGGTTTTATCCCAACGTTCATTACCATCTTTGTCAACTGAAACAAAGTGGACAACTCCATTTTCAAGATCTCCGGAAGCTCCGGCCAAAAAGATATTACCTTGTTCGTCGATAGCAGGGTAAATGTTTTCAAGTCCTTTGATATTACAGTCGTAATGCCAAAGCTCTGGATGTTTGCCCGTATCGCCATCACCGGGGATAATTGGGTTTCCGTCTTTTCCACAAGAAGAAAATAATATAGCAAATAATGCTACTGTAACGATTGAATAAATTGTTTTTTTCATGATGTTTATTTTTAAATGTTAATATATAATTATTTGTTTAGTTACTCTATTTCAAAAACGTTAGCGGGAACTGTTGTAATTGTATCAACTATCACTGCTGTTTTGCTTAATTTTTTATCTGCTATTGTTACTTCTGATTTCAGAATAATTCCTTTCCATACACAAAGTGTGCCCATGACTCCTTCATATTTTTCGCAAGTAATCCCGGCAATTGTTTCTTCACCCGACTTAGTAAAGTTTCCGGCAATTAATATTTCTTTGGTTTTATCCAAAAGCCTGGTATTTCCATCAAGATTTGACAGGTTTGCTTTTCCGGTTACTAAATCCACTTCAATTAATTTATCATCATTAACGATGGTTTTAGTTTTTGAAACCTGACTATTTTGTAATCCTTTTATTACTGTAATGTGATATTCTTTGTATCCAAAATTTTCAAAATAGAATGTCTCACTGCCTGAAAAGTCACTTCCAAACATGTATTCAATTTTACCAGATTCAACTAATAAAGTATTATTTGACTGAGCTTTCATGGTTAAACATGAAATTGATAAAAGAATTACTGATATTTTGAATACCTTCCAAATCATAATACAAAGAAAGGTTAACCGGGGGTTAAATACTTCACCCTTTCGGGTGATTTTTGAAAAGTCTGCTGAGTTTTCGGGCTGCTATAATTATGATTATATCAACCATATACGTAATTTTACTATTCGGCGCAAGTGATTTTTGTAAATAGAGGGGGGGTATGAGGTGTTAAATAGCTTTATCCATTTTAAGGGATAAACAATCAAACAGAATCTTTAACTTTTCGAAGTGCCTCAACACGATTTTTTACATCCAGTTTGGAGTAAATGTTTTTAATATGGGTTTTGATAGTGTTTTGCGATACAAATAATTTTTCAGCAATTTCAGCATTTTTATATCCTTCGGCAATGAGTTTAATAACTTTCATTTCCTGCTTTGAAAGATTAAAATCGTTCAGTTGATTTAGATTTGTTTTTTTGCCACAATCATCACTTTTGTTTTCCAGTTTGTTCTGCATTTCATTTAGCCGAAGTAAGTAATTCTGAAGTTCGAGGCGAAGTTTTTGCTGCCTGAGGTTGTTTTGCTTATTGTTTGAATAAAACAGAAAAATAAGTAAAATGATAACCACAATCATAAAAACAATAAACAGAGTTTGCATTTTTATTTGTTTCGAGTGCAGTTGATCCTGAAGCTTTAACATATTAATAATCTTATTTTTTTCTTTAAGCTGGTATTTTGTTTCCATGTCAGCAATTATGGCTTGATTTTCATTACTGAGCAAGGAGTCGTTTAACATGTTGTGTTGTTGCATCATTTCGGCAGCTTCGCCAAAACGGCCTTCGGCCATGTAAATTTTTGACATTAACTCTGAAGTTTCCACCAAACCTTTACTAAATTTCGTTTCAGTATAAATATTATATGCTTTTTGAATTTTCTCCAGTGCAGGTTTTATTTGCCCTTTATGAAAGTACAGTTCTCCTTGATTGCGGAGTACGGCAGCTATTTCGTTGTTGTAGCCAAGCGAGTCGTAAATATGGAAAACTTTGGCAAAGCTTTGTTCCGCTTTTTGGTAGTTTAGTTTGTCCAGATACATTCGTCCAAGGTTGTTTAAAACAGTAGCATATTTGTCAACCTTTTTGTATTGCTTATATATTTCGAGTGCTTTTTGATAATAAAAAATTGCTGAATCGGGGTTGTTAAGCAATTCATCGAAGTTAACCCCAATGTTATTATAATTGCTGGCCTGGTGTAGCGTGTCGTCGACCAGTTGTTTTAAATATAAAGCTTTTTTCCCGTATGCAATGGCTTTTTCAGGGATGTTCAGTTCTTCATAAATTACACCAATATTGCTGTAAGCAAACGCAAGGGGTAAGGTATCGTTGTTTTTTTGAAAGTACTCTGAAATATCCAGAAATATTTTGATGGCTTCTTTATAGTGCCCCTTCATATCTAGTAAAACAGCCTGATTGCCTCGCATCTTTATTCCCATCATTGTATCACCAGCTTTTATGTAAGCTTGTTCGGCTTTTTTGAAATACTCCATCGAAACATCATATTTGGAGTATGAATAAAACTTATTGGCTGCCTTATGATAGAATTTTGCCACACTTTCAAATGGCACTTTCCGGGTGATTAATTTTTGTTCGTATTTGTCTGTTAGATAATACAAACTATCAATAATTTTTACACCTTCTATTGCATTGTTAAACTCAGATAAAAGAGCATGGTTATCTTTTCGTGAAGCAATGTTTGGTTTTTCATGCTTATTACTACACGAATAAAAATAAATAATGACTATAATTAATAGCAGAAAATCTGAAATTTTCATTCAGTTTTGTTTAAAAAAATAATCCTTTATACTAAAAACAAAAATAGAATAAATGTTGGGATAAAGTAGCTATTTTAATGAGGAAGCGAGAATAATATAGTTTTGAGCTAAAGAGGTTATATATAGTAAGGAAATATAAGCTATTTTCCAAAAATAACCGAGCTGTCGTTGCCTCCGAATCCAAAGGAGTTGGTCATAACGTAATTGATTTCCTGATGCCGGATTTCGGTAACGGGTTTCAGATTTATTTCGGGGATAACTTCCTTAAAATTTACATTGGGAAATACCACCTGATGCTGAAGTGCCAGTATGGAAAAAACTGATTCAACCACACCGGCTGCTCCCAGTGTGTGACCCGTGAAGGCTTTGGTTGAGCTGAACGGTGGTATATTGTTGCCAAACAGGCGAATTAATGCTTTACCCTCGGTTACATCGTTGTTTCCGGTTCCGGTTCCATGCACGTTTATATAGTCGATTTCTTCAGGTTTCAGGTTAGCAACTTTCAGCGCTTTTTGCATGGAAAGGAATGGTCCGTCACCATCGTCAGAAGTAGCTGTCTGGTGATTAGCATCATTGGCATTTCCGTAACCTGCCAGCCGGGCAATTATTTTCCTGCCGGCAGTGTTAGCACTCTCTTCTGTTTCAAGAACCAGAAAAGCAGCTCCTTCACCAAGATTAAGTCCTGTGCGTGTGGCATCAAACGGTCGGCAATGGTTGCGATCCAGAATCATCAGAGTATTAAAACCGTTGAGTGTGAACCTCGATAAAGCATCGGTTCCTCCCACAATCACCTGATTCAGCATGCCGCTTTTTAGCATTTTTGCTCCAAGAATCTGACTGTTAAGTGATGATGAACAAGCGGTACTGACCGTTGATAAAAAACCTTTAATCCCTAAAGTTTCAGCAATCTTTTCTGTGCTGTCGCCTGCATGGTGGGTGTCGATAAACTCTTTGTGTTCTCCTTCCAGAAAACCTTTGTAATAGAGCTCGCTTCTATCCATTCCTCCAACTGTTGAAGCAGAAATTAATCCTGCTTCCTTCAGCTCTTCGCCTGATAACCCTGCATTGGAAATTGCTTGTTGAGCTGCAAGAATACCAAGTAGTGCTGTTCGTGTCCACGACTTTTCAGGGTCAACACCTGCTTTTTCAATAAGCTCCTGCCGGGTAAGTTTTATTTCACCCATTAAAAACTCGTCTTTATGAACCGTATCAAGAATAGTTAACGGAGTAATCCCGGTTTTGTAATTAACCAGCGAATTGTAGGTTTCCTGAACATCAAGCCCGATGGCCGATACAATTCCAATTCCTGTTACAACAATTTCACCGGGCATATAAATCGGGGCGTTTATTTTTGGTGAGCGAGAATATACTCAGCCAGACTTTTAACAGAGAAAAATATCTTTTGACCGTCTTTTGGATTTTCAATTTTGATACCATACTCTTTTTCCAGCAGCACAATTAATTCCAGTGCATCGATGGAGTCGAGGCCAAGGCCATCGCCAAATAATGGTTCTTCGGGATCTATTTCATCGGGCTCAACATCTTCAAGGTTAAGCTGCTCGATGATTTGTAATTTTAGTTTTTCAATTAATTCTTCCATGGGGCAAATTTAAACAAACAAATGAATTACGTTGTATTAAATGTGTTATTGTTGTAGTACCTTAATTTGATTTTATTCTGCCCAAAACATCTCCACCAGATAATCATCCTGCGATTGATCTACCCAGCCACCAATAGCAGCTTTTATCTTGTTTTGAGTCTTTAAAAGGTTGAAGTGTTGAAAAATCATTTCGGCATCGTATTGCTCGGTTATAAAAAATGCATTTTCACCTTTAAACTTGTGTTTGATACAAATCTCGCCAACCATAATGTTGGGAAGTGTGTACACAAACACAGCCGGGCTGGGGAAGAAGTTACTGTCATCTTTTACACTGTTCCAATGTTCGGTGTCGGTTACCAAGGTGGAGTGTGCATTGGATAAAATAACCCCGACTTCCTCTTCATTGAAGGCTTTGTGTGGCTCATCTATCAGCAGAATTTCGGCAGCCAAAACCCCCAGCTTGCTCACTTCATCCATTTTGTAAAATTTGGGATACTTTACTTTCAGGTTTTTCCAGGCGGCTTTCAGGAAATCTTTTAATGTAAGGTAAGGGGCTGCTTCAAAAAAGAGTACTCCGTTTTTAAAGATTTTATTATTCCGGATGGTTATGTGTGTTCTCTTTGTTGTCATGAGTTCACTTTTTTAATAACAAGCACTGCATTGCAACCACCAAATCCCGAAGCCATCTTCAAACAGTAGTTAAGTTCCTTTTGCTCAGTTTGTGTTATTACATTTAACGGTTCAACAGTGCCTGCTTCCTGGAAGCCTTTGGTTTGAATTAAGGTATTGTGTTTCATTTCCCAAAGCAGCGCAATGGTTTCGATGATGCCGGCAGCACCAAGCGTGTGGCCCCAAAAACCTTTCATGCTGTTAACAGGAATACTGCTCATATTGTGTCTGGAAAGGGCAATGCTTTCCATATCGTCGTTGTATGGGGTAGCTGTGCCATGAGCCGAAATGTGGTCGATGTTGGCCGTCTCAATTTCTGCTTCTTTTAAAGCTTTTTTTATGGCAATGTACGAACCTTCACCCGTTCGGGAAGGTCCCGAAATATGGTTGGCATCGTTAGCTGAAGCACCACCTGCAAAAAGCAACTTTTCATTTTGTTTGGGAGGATTTACCGATAATATAACAGTTCCTGCGGCTTCTCCCAGTGAAAGCCCGTCACGGTTGGTATCAAAAGGTTTGCAGGGTTCGGGACTTAAAGAGTGAAACGACATAAATCCGCTTAAAACAAACTTGCTTACAATATCGCCACCCACCACAACAGCATTTTCGTAAATGTCGTTTTGAAGCAACATGGCAGCATCATTAATGGCCAACACCCCCGAAATACAGGCATTGGAAATAACCCTTACTTTGTTGGGGTTACCAAAATATCCGGCAATCATTTCTCCAAGTTTCCACAATAACACTCGCTGTTTATCAAACCTTGCGGCAAGTGATTTATCAAGCAGGTCGATGTTGCCTTTGGTGGTTGAAAGAATGATAACGGTTTTTCCGGAGGAGATGTCAACGTAGCTGCTTTTCAAAGCATCTTTCACCGACAGGATTAATATCTTTTCCAAAAGCGTATACTGATCATCGGGAAAAAGCACATTTACTTTTTGTCTGTCAATCAATGAAGCAATAAACGGTTCAGGATAAAAAACCGGATTGTTCATTTTACGAATGCCTGTAATTCCGTTTTTGAGTTGATTAAAGTTCTCCTGCGACGAGAAACCCAGCGATGAAATAATACTATCTCCTGTAAAATAAACCTGTTTCATTACGCTTTCAATAATCCCATTTTTCTTTTCCATTCCAGCGCAAACTCAGGAGGGTAAAGCAACATCTCATAATCGAGGTCGATAAAAACCTGCGTGGTAGTTGCCGTGGCAATTAACTCGTTGTTGCTTTTGCGAAATATCTTGTAATTGAAAATGAGTTTGGCTGCCTGCTGATCCACATATTCCGTTTCAACAATTATTGTATCGCCATATTTTACCTGACGTTTAAAACTGATGTCCATATTTACCACCGGAGCCATAACATTGTTGGAATATATATCAAGGTACGAAATCCCAAACCTTTTCCCAAAGGATTCGCGCCCCTCTTCCAGATATTTCACATAATTGCCATGCCACACGATGGCCATAGAATCCACTTCGCTAAACCGGATGGTTATCTCTTTCCTGTCGATGAGTTGTTTGCTCATAAAATCATTTTATGGCAGCAAAGTTACTGCAAAATGAGTTACGAATCGGAGATTTAGATAGTACACTGATAATGCTGATTTAACTGATGAACAGATAAGAAAAGTCATCAATCTGAATCGTCAATCGTCAATCAAAAATCCCCACTAGCCAACCTCACTAATTTTTCCCAGCTTTTCGAAATCGACAATTTTAAACATTTTGCCGGTCATTTCAATCATTCCTTCATCGTTGAAGTCTTTTAAAACTCTGATAACACTTTCGGTTGACATATTGGTTAGTTCGGCCAACTCGCCGCGGGTCAGTGGCAGGTCGAATTCCATGGTGTTGAATATCCGGTTGGCAAGACAAAGGAGGATATCGGCAACACGGCCATGCAGCTGTTTGTTGGTTAAACAGTAAAACCGGCCGTAAATCTGAACCGTGTTTTCATTTAGTACATTGATAACACGATAGGCAAATTTGGGGTTCTCCCTGATAAGCTGTTTGAACACATTAATGTCAATTAGTTCAACTTCTGAATCGGCATAGGTGGCGGCAGAATAGAGGAAAACATTATTTCCATCATAAATAGAAGGTAACCCAATCAGATTTCCTGTGGGCGAAATTTTTAACACCAGCTTTTTGGGTTTACCTTCGAGGTAAACCTTAGCCAGTCCTTTCTTTAAATAAATAATGTGCGATGCAAAGGAACCTTGCTTACAAACAATCTCTCCTTTTTGATAATGAACAATAACCTTGTTCTTTTCCATAAGCTCTTTTTGTGCCTCTGTCAACTCATCAAAGCACGAAAACTTGCTGTCGTAAACGGTACATGTATTTGTATAACCCTGATTATGCATGTCTTAATTATTACTTTTTTCAAAGATACGAAACTCCTCAACTTTTTTTATGATATAGATCAACTTTTATCTGACTCGAATCAAACCAGAACCTATTTTCCTTGTGGATCATTTTTCAAGTATGACATATATCATGCTTTACTTTTGTTAACAAATTAACAGAATAAACCAATACCCATTGCATTATGAAAAAAATAATATCCATATTTATTTTGATTCTACTCTCTGTATTGGAGGTGCAGATTATGGCGCAGGACGATACAGGGCAAACAAAGGGTGATACCTTATTGAGTATTAAGCTTAGAAATTACATCCGTAAAGCTGACAGAAATTTAGCCCCTTCGGTTGATCATAAAAAGTTTGCCATATTAAAAGAACCTTTTGCAACTCCTCAGGATGCTACGGCGGCTTGTTTAAGTTGCCATACCGAGCGACACAAAGAGATTATGAATAACAATCACTGGACATGGTCGCGTGACGAAGAACTAAAAGGGAAGGGAAATGTTTCGCTGGGTAAAAAGAATATCCTTAATAATTTCTGTATCGGAATTTCAGGAAGTGAAGCAACCTGTACCCGTTGCCATATCGGATATGGCTGGAAAGACAAGTCGTTTGACTTTAATAACCCCAACAATATCGACTGTTTGGTTTGCCACGACAATTCAGGAACCTACGAAAAAGGTAAAGGGATGGCCGGATACCCCAAAGAGAGTGTTGATTTGAATTATGTTGCACAAAACATCGGCAGGCCTAAAAAAGCAAATTGTGGTGTTTGTCACTTCTGGGGCGGCGGTGGAAACAATGTTAAACATGGTGATTTGGAAAAGGCCATTCTTGAAGCCAATACCGATGTGGATGTTCACATGGGATATGATGGTGAGGACATGGAGTGTACTGACTGCCATATTACCGAAAAGCACCAGATTGCCGGTAAACTCTATGCTTTATCATCGGAGAATAAAAATCGTGCAACTTGTACTCATTGTCACACCGAAGCACCACACGTTAATAAATTATTGAATGAGCACTTCATCAGAGTTACCTGCCAGGCTTGTCATATTCCCGAATATGCCAAAGTAAACGGAACGAAAATGTGGTGGGACTGGTCAACAGCAGGAAAACTGGAAGAGGATGGAAAACAAATTCACGAAAGTGATGCCGATGGCAATCATAATTACCTTTCAATAAAGGGGAACTTTGTTTACGACGACCATGCTATTCCCGAGTATCACTGGTTCAACGGTACTGCCAATCATCAGCTTATAACTGACAAAATTGAGTCGGTTCCGGTTCAGATGAATACTTTGTACGGTTCCTATCTTGATAAATCCTCAAAAATATGGCCTGTTAAAGTACATCGTGGAAAACAGATTTACGATACGGTTTATAATACACTTATTCAGCCAAAACTTTGGGATCCGCAGTACAGCGACAGCGCTTATTGGAAAGCATTTGACTGGAATAAAGCAGCTGCGGCAGGAATGAAGTATCTGGGTTTGCCTTACAGTGGACACTACGGATTTGTGGAAACCGAAATGTACTGGCCTTTGAACCATATGGTCTCCAAAAGAGATAAGGCTTTAAGCTGCACCGACTGCCATTCAAGAAATGACAGCAGACTTGCCGGACTGAACGACTTCTATTTACCCGGAAGAGATAAAAGTTCTCTGGTGGATGGTCTTGGTTTCGCATTT
>Ga0256913_10000687_pt1 | contig 17608 bp, 14 predicted proteins | sample Axial_MatmetaG_FD_185970 | JGI IMG/M metagenome (GOLD analysis project Ga0256913, IMG submission 185970) | Deep-sea worm associated microbial mat communities from Axial Seamount, Juan de Fuca Ridge, Pacific Ocean - Axial_Mat | ecosystem: Environmental > Aquatic > Marine > Oceanic > Microbial... | reverse complement strand
CAATTTTCGGCGGTCGGATAGCCCGTTACAGCTTGTGGAGTAACCTCTATTGGGGTAGTTTTTTTAACTACTAGATATGTTTACTGTGAAGCAAGAATCCACCTCATTTATGGGGTGGAGTATCAATAGTTAGGTAATAGTTAACATTTTTTTGGTACTATTAGTGCGATAAATTTGACAGGGGATGTGTATAATATGATAAGATATATATTTATAATAGTTATATTGTTGTCTCAACTGCTATTTGGTGGATTTGGCAATGGGTTTGCTATATATCAACCAAAATTTTTAAAACCTTCAGAGGCATTTAAAATCGATGCTAAAAAAACGAATAACTCATTAGATATAGATATAATCTTAGCAAATAAAATCCATATATATAAAAACTCTTTGAAGTTTCAAATAACCTCGCCAAAAGAGTTGGTTTTAACTCCAAGATTGCCAAAAGCTAAGCTATTGGATGGTGATGAGATTTATGATAGCAACTTGACACTATCTATACCACTTCAAGATATTGAGTCTAAGATTAGTGGCAAATATACTTTTGAGGTAATGCTTCAGGGGTGTTCTGATGAGGGGATGTGTTATCAGCCTATAGTAAAAACATTTGATTTTAATAGCACCAAAGATGCAACTTTGAGTGATAGATTTTCTACACTGATAAATAGTGGCAATACCAAAGATATAGCCAATGCACTAGCCAATGAAAATGTGGTATTTATACTGCTTGTATTTTTTGTAGCAGGGCTTTTGATGGCACTGACTCCTTGTATATTGCCTATGATTCCAATCCTCTCATCCATCATACTCCAACAAGCCAAAAAAGATGGAGAGGTTAAAAAATCTAGTGCATTTCTTATCTCTAGTGTTTATGTAGTCTCTATGGCTTTGATGTATGCTACTATTGGGGTGGTTGCAGGATTATTGGATTTTGATTTACAAGCCAATATGAATAATCCTTGGGTGATAGTGCCAGTAGCTGGTATATTTGTCGCTTTGGCATTTTCGCTATTTGGATACTATGAGATAGCATTGCCACACTCCTTACAAGCCAAGTTAAATAGTATCAGTGATAATGCAAACTCCAAAGGGCTAGTAGGTACAGCTATAATGGGAGCAATCTCAGCACTACTTGTTGGTGCTTGTACAGCACCTATAATTGGTGGGGCTATACTCTTTATCGTAATCACTGGCAAAGCACTACTTGGTGGAGTGGCTTTATTTGTGATGGGTATAGGTGCAGGTATGCCACTACTACTTGTAGGTATGGGAGCTAACAAGCTAGTACCAAAGCCTGGTTCGTGGATGAGTATGGTATCTAAACTCTTTGGTGTTATGATGCTAGTGATGGCTATAGCTTTGCTTTATAGATTGGTACCAAATAACTCATCATATCAAGGATACTCAATCCAAAGATTACTTGATGAGATAAAAAGCACTGATAAACCAGTTATAATTGACTTTTCCAAAGCTGGATGTGCAGCGTGTAAAGAGCTAGAAGAGATAACATTTCCAAATCCAGATGTAAAAGAGCAGTTAAAAAGATTTAAATTTATACACATAGATATCACTAAATATACAAAAGACGACCAACAGATGCTTAAAAAATACAACCTATTTGGTGCACCAAATCTTATCTTTTTTGATAGTAACCATAGTTATCTGCCAAACAAAAATTTAAGTGGATTTGTCAAACCGCAAGATTTGAGTAAACATATGCAGGGTATTAGATAATCTATACGGCTGTTGCATCAATTTTGACTCCTTGATATATGCCATATATATCTTTGGATGCATAATCAAATAGGTGTTTTGTTTTGATGAGTCTAAGGAAATGAGGCATTATACAGGTCTTTTCAAAGTTGTTAGATTTGCTACCTATAATAACAGGAAATCTTGAAGTGTTTAGTACCCAAAAGTCTGTATGGTCTATATGGTATGGATTGTCATCTTGATAAGTTTTAACGCCGTGTTCTTGGTCGGAGGCAAAACTCTCTAAGAAAAATATATCATGATGAAAATCATCATGTACTTTTGCATCTAGCAATGTACCTAGTGAGTTTCTTGATATGTAAGCTACTATTTCTATATTGTCTTTTGTCTTTTCGTTTATGATGCGATATAGCTCTTGTTTATCTTTTATCTTATACATATCTTTGAAACTATAATATGAGTCTATATGACCTTTTTGGATTTGTTCTTCTAATTTTTGTAAATATTTGTACTCTTGAAGGATTTTTTTGTTTTGGATGATATCTTTTAGTTTTTGGTTTATTTTTTTTGTGTTTTCTACTATTTTACACTCTACTATGGGGTCTATATGCTTTTCTTTGAAGATTCCAAGAAAATAAAATAGTGAATTTATCTTATCTCCTATGAAGTTAAATAGCCTTGATATTGGGTTGTTGATACCAAATATCTTTTCAATGAGAGCTAGAAGATAGCTTAGTGCAAACACTTCCAATATAGGTGCCATCCAAGAAGATGCAAACCAAGATAGTATAGTAGTAGTGATTTTGGTACTAAAAGTAACAATAGCGTGAAATATGCCACTAGCAAGTAGTTTGATTTGTGCAAAAAATAACAACTTATCAAAATATCCAACTATATAAGCACCTATACCAATTGCTAAAAAGATAGATATAATTTTAAAGATATCAAAAAGTTTGGCTTTGAGATTGAGATGCAGATAAAAATCAATTATCTCATCTATTGCATCTTTTAGATGTTTGATTATATGTTCTTTTATCCATACTGTAATGACATTGTCTAAAAACCATCTTTTGATGATAAGAAGTATGCCTTGAAAAAAAGTCAAGCTTTTTAAAAACGTGATAAGCTTAAGCTTAGAAGCAAACCAAAGAGATATCAAAGTAGATTTGAAGACTAAAGCAACAGCTACCATATAACCCATAAGCCATTGGTATATCTCTTCATTTGTGTATTTGAGAGAATATACAATCGCAACAGGTACTATGATAGCAATGAGTGCTTTGTATCGTCGTTTCATCTCTATTCCTTTATTTCGGAGACATCGCCATTTATGGCGGTGAGGAGAAGTAATCAGTTTTACTGAAAATTAATCCCTATTGACATTACCTAATCTTCGTTGGTCATATCTGTTGTATAGACTCCTGTTAGTTTTTTCCATATGATAGAAGCATTTAGTCCAAACCAAATCAAAAAGCCAATTCCTAAAGTAGCAGCCCATCCCATTTGGTTGAAATCATCTATATTGATGATATGATACTCTTGAAGCCCCCAAATAAAAGCACCTATGATGATGACTGTTAGTATCGCACCATATAGTTTGAGACTTTGAAAGATAGATTTGATAGCCAAGAGCCACAAAGCAAACATTATAAGTATCCCAAATGGTCTAAACCCCTCTGTTAAATCACCAGCACTTGTGATATAGTGGATGAAATGGTGTCCTGTTGGATTCCAAGTCCCCACAGCTAACCCCATCGACATAACTAGTGTAACCCACCAGTTGAGATGAGTTACCTCTTTGCCTGATTTTGTTATTGATTTTGATATCATAAAGCTAGGTAGCATAAGATAAATCCTTTAATTTTTGATGCTATTATATCAAATTTGGTTATAATATCATAAAAATTTATAGGAAATTGATGAAAGAGCAAAATCTTTTTATAGAAATAGGCAAGATAAATATATTAAAAGTACACCGTGAGAGTGAAAATGGATTGTATCTACAAGCAAAAGATGATAGTGAAGTGTTGCTACCAAATATATATGTAGATAAAAGCAAAATGGCACTAGATTCACTAATAGATGTGTTTGTATATACAGATAGTGAAGATAGAGTAGTAGCTACAACTCTTACTCCCAAAGCCAAAGTGGGAGAGTTTGGGTATTTTGAAGTAGTAGATGTAAAGCACTATGGTGCATTTGTCGATTGGGGATTGCCAAAAGATTTGCTTGTGCCACTCTCTCAACAAAAGAGACATTTTGAAGTAGGTAGCAAACATATACTAGCAGTTGCATTGGATGAAAAGACCAATAGAGTATATGCTACTCAAAAGATAGGAAGATTTTTAAGCTGTGATACTTCCAATCTAAGAGTTAAAGCCAAAGTAGAGATTTTGATAGTAGCAAAAACACCACTAGGTTATAAGGTAATAGCCAACAATAAATATGAGGGTATGATATATAACAATGAGATATTTAAGCCTATAGAGATTGGTCAAAAGATGGATGCATATATCAAAACTATCAGAAAAGACCATAAACTTGATTTGATACTTCAACCAATAGGCAAAAATAATCAAAACGATAGTGATACCAATACTATTTTGGCAAAACTAGGTGCCAATGGAGGTAGTTTGGATTTTACCTACAAAAGTGATGCTAATGATATAAAAGAGGTGTTTGCTATGAGCAAAAAAAGTTTCAAAAAGGCTTTGACAAAACTCATAGAGACAAATCAAATAGAGTTGTTAGAAGATAAAATCAAACTAAAAAGTAGAAGATAACTCTTTGAGATTTCATATGAAAATAACTGTTTTGTTTCTACTTTTTCTGTCTTTGGTTTTCTCTAGTGAAGTAAAAATCGCTTCTTACAATGTAGAAAATCTATTTGATGATGTATATAATGGCAGTGAGTATGACAAATATATACCATCACGATACAACTATAACTCTCATATGTATAATATAAAGCTACAACATACTGCTGAAGTGATATGTGATATAGATGCCGATATCATAGCACTACAAGAGATAGAGAATCAAAATGTACTAAAAAATCTATTATCAACACTTAAAAAAGCAGGATGTGCTTATCGATACAGTGCTATAACTACTAAGCGTAATGCTCCTATACAGATAGCCTTGCTTAGCCGTAAACTTATCAGATATAAAAAAGAACTTATAGTTTCACCATCACCAAAGATTAGAAATATACTTGAAGTGGTAGTTGATATAGATGGATATCCTTTACATATATTTGTCAATCATTGGAAATCGATAGGATATAGAGGATTTGAGAGTAAACGCTTCAAATATGCAAAAACACTCAAAGCAAGACTAGATATCCTTCCAAAAAATAGTGAGTATATATTACTAGGAGATTTTAACACCAACTATGATGCCAAAGTAAATTTCAATAAAAAGATAGATGATACAAACGGTAAGGTTGCCTTGTTGGATATATTGCCACTTATTAAAGATAGCAGACTAGTAGATGAAAAGCTAGTACAAAATAGCAACCGCTATCTTTATGATTTGTGGTTAGAGCTTCCATACTCTTTGCGATACTCTCATAAATTTTTTGCCAACAAATCAACGCTTGATCATATCATCATCCCACACTCTATGTTTGATAAAAAAGCGATTGATTATAAAAATGACTCATTTAAAGTCTTTAGAAAAGCGTATCTTTTTAACAAATATGGCATCAACCACTGGCAGATAAAAAATGGCAAACATATAGGCAAAGGCTACTCAGACCACTTGCCAATATATGCTATCTTTACCACATCAGGTTATAAAAGCTCTGCAATTGATAATAATAAAAAAGCATCATACTCATCTATAGAAAAACTATACACTATAGATAAAATCACAAACCCACTAATAATAAAAAATGCAGTAGTAGTTCTAAAAAGAGGAAACTATGCCATAATCCAACAACCAAATAGCAAAAGGGGTATATTTGTATATGGTGCTAAAGGTTTAAAAGAAAAAAGAGCTTATGATTTGCAAATCAATGAGATAGGGGTATATAAAGGTTTAAAAGAGATAAAATCTTTTGATATACTGCAACGATACGCTAAGGTTGATTTAAAAGAGTTTTATGCAAAAGATTTTAGATATATCAATAGTGTCATAAAAGATGTTACAGGCACATATCGTAATGGCTATCTATATACAAATGGTATCAAAATCAAGATTTATTTCAAAAACCGCAAATTAAAGCCAAAAAATGGTGAGAGTATAAAGATATACTATGGACATATTGGGTATTATAATGGCAAACAGATAGTAATATATAGTAAAAAAGATTTTAAAATTATGGAGTAGTGTTATGCAATATTATACTTGGATACTAGCATTTCATGTTATGAGTTTTACAAGTTGGATGGCGATGCTTTTTTATCTACCAAGGCTTTTTATATACCACAGAGAACACGCTGACAATAAAGCTTTTGGAGAAGTTGTAAAGATACAAGAGTACAAACTTTATAAATACATAGGGGTCCCAGCGATGTGGGCTACTATACTATCAGGTAGCCTGATGCTATATCTAAATAGTGCTTTACTTCAAAGTGGAGGTTGGATTTATGTTAAGCTGATAGCACTTGTATTTTTGATTTTTTATAGTTACTCTTTGGAGATAATTAGAGTTAAACTTATAGGCAATCCATACTACAAAAGTGGAAAAGCTTTTAGATTTTATAATGAAGTGCCAACACTGCTTATGATAGTAATAGTCATTATGGTAGTTATAAAACCGTTTTAGATATAATAAAAACGAAGTGAAAATTATAATAAAAAGGAAGTTGTATGAATTTACCACCGATTAATTTACCAAAAATACCTATACCATTTGAGATACCTCAAATGATGCACCCTTGTGTTGTGCATTTTGCTATTGCATTACCAGTTGTGGTTTTGCTACTTGAGATTATAAATCTCATAGTCAAAAAACGAGCTATAGGAGTTGTGTCATTTTTATTGGCACTTTTGGCTTCAGCAACAGCAATCGTTGCATATATGACAGGAAATGTAGATGCAAATCTAGCCAATATGGATAGTGTGATACAAGCCCATAAAAATCTAGGAGCATATGTTGTAGTATTGTCTATGGTTGTTGTTGTGTTTAAACTATTCTCTGTGATGATTAGAACAGGTATAGTAAAAGCATTGTATCTAATGATACTGATAGCATCTGTTGGATTTGTGGCAAATGAAGCTATGAGTGGTAAGGATTTGGTTTATAACAATGGTATTAATATATCCAAATATAAAAATTTAGAAAAGCAAAATAAATATTTGCAAATAGGAAATAATACACTTAGAAGTTTCAACAAACAAAAGATAAAAGAGGTTGAAGAGTTAAATGCTACTATCAAATCTTTGCAAGAGCAAATCAAACAACTAAACATCAAAATCCAATCACAAGATAAAGAGATTGAAGAGTTAAATAGTAAAAAGAGTGATACTACTATTGATATCGCCCCAGTATCTATAGATATAAATAGTAGTAGTGTTGAGAGTAATCACACAAACGAATCAAATATAACAACAATATAACAAAATATATTTTTTGTAATTTATTGTTAAGATTGATACGAGTATAATTAATTATCATAAGTTGCAAAACTGGAGTTTTGTACTTATGCTATCATATAAAAAAGGAGTTTGATATGAGACAAATTTATAGATATTTGCTACTAATTTGCATTATGCTTGTATCAATCACATCAGTAGAAGCTATAGAGATTAAAAATCTTTCAGTTGCTGTTGATGTTGCTGGTAAACAAAGAATGTACACTCAAAGGATGCTAAAAGATTATGCAATGATTGGATTGGAGAATCCTTTTGGTCATCCAAAAGAGGATTTAAAGCAAATTATGCATGATTTTGAAGATCATCTAAATGCACTAATAGAGTTTAACAAAGATGAAGCCACTGCTGTTAGTTTACAAAAAGTAAAAAAGATGTGGGAACCTATCAAAAAATCTTTACAAAATCCTCCTAGCAAAGCAAATGCAGGTAAAATGCAAGAAGATTTAGAAGCACTACTTAAACAAGCCAATGAAGCAGTAGGACTTTTTGCAAAACAAACAGGTAAAGAATCAGGTAAGATTATCAACATCTCAGGTCGTCAAAGAATGTTATCTCAACGAATGGCTAGTTTATATATGTTAAAAGTTTGGGGTGTTGATGATCCAAAATTTAAAGATAAAATGACAAAAACAATGCAACTTTTTAAAGACTCTCATGAGATTTTAAAAAAATCAAAAATGAATACACCTAAGATAAATGAACTTTTAGCAAAAGTTGAAAGAGCATTTATGTTTTTTGAGATTATGAATAAATCAAACTCAAAATTTATTCCAGCACTAATTTACAAAAAATCAAATGAGATTTTAAAAAATATGAATACAGTAACTGGTCTATATGCAGCACAGGAAAAATAAGGAGCTAAAATGAGAAAAAAAATATTATTGAGTTTGATGTTTTGTAATCTATTATATGGTGTAGAAATAACTAATATATCACAAGCTATAAATATATCTGGTAAACAGAGAATGTATTCTCAAAGAATATTAAAAGATTATGCTATGGTAGGTATGAAAAATACATTTGAGAATCCAGATGAAGATTTAAAAAAGACTATTGCTGATTTTGATGATCATTTAGAGTCTTTGATTAAGTTTAATAAAGATAAACAAACAGCCAAAGAGTTAGAAGCATTGAAAGCAAAGTGGAGTGAGGTCAAAAAAAGTTTGTCTATTAAACCAAATAAAAAAGATGTAGATAAAATAGAGATTATGCTTGATGAATTATTGAAACAAGCAGATAAAGTAACACAATCTTTTACAAAGCAAACAGGTAAAAAATCTGATGAAATTATCAATATATCAGGTCGTCAGAGAATGCTTTCTCAAAGAATGGCAGGATTATACATGCTAAGAGTTTGGGGAGTTGATGACCCTCAGTTTAAGGAGAAGTTAGATGAATCTATGAAATTATTTAGTGATTCATTAACAACTTTAGAAAAATATGAGGGTAATACACCAGAAATTACAAAACTACTTATAAAGGTTAGAAGGTCATTTATGTTTTTTGAGATGATGAATAAATCACAAAAAAGATTTATTCCAACATTGATTTATAAAAAATCTAATGATATTCTAAAAGATATGAATACAGTTACACTTAAATATACTGAATTAACAACAAAATAAAGGGGAAGTTATGAAAAAATTAGGGTTAGTATCTATTGTAGTTGGCCTATCTGTTTCTGCTCTTATGGCATCAAGTGTTGTGTCTGATACTGTAAAATTGATAGATATAGCTGGAAAACAAAGAATGTTGTCACAAAGAATAGCTAAAGATTATCTTTATGCTGGAGAAAATGTAGCTAAGACAAAAGCAACCAAAGAGTTAAAGGTATCTTTGCAAGAGTTAAATAATGATCATAAGATATTGGTAGATTCAATTAATGATCCAGACATTAAGAACTTATTATCATTTGTTAAGATGAGTAGTGAAGACTTTGAAGCAACAGCTAAACAACCTTTTAATTTAGATAATGCACAACTAATTATAGACTTGAGTGAATCTATGTTGGAGGGGAGTCAATATGTTGTTGAGTCTTTAAAAAAGAAAGTAAAAGTCAAGGATTCTACTATTGTTGGTATAGCAGGAAGACAAAGAATGCTTGCTCAAAGAATTGCAAAATATTATATAGCATACCAAGCAGGGATTAAAGATAAAAATACAGTAGAACAAATGAAAGCTGCTGTAAAGCTTTTTGCAAAAAACCATAAGACATTAATGAATAATAAATCAAATACTCCAGAAATTAATAGGAAACTACATGAAATTGATAGATTGTGGAAAATTGTATATAAATTTTATCTAAATATTGAAAAAGGTGGATTACCTTTAATTGTATTCAATACAACAAATGATATTACTAAGAAAATGAATAGAGTTACTGATTTGTATGTAGAGTTATATAAATAAAAAAGGGATATCAAATGAAAAAGATATTACAAATCTCTTTGTTCTTGATAGCATTTAGTTTAACATCTTTTGCATCAACTAGAGGGGATGTAAAGGTTATAGAGGCTACAGAAAATATTAGGTATTTAAGTCAAAAGATTGTAAAAGACTATCTATTTTATACTCTATATCCAAAAAAAGAGCTACAAGAAAATTTGCATAATATTTTGTCGTTATTGAATAAAGATTTGCGAATTATTGCTATTACGACAAAAGATAGTGATACAAAAGATATTTTGGAGTTTTTAGCATATAGTAAAGACCAAATTGAACAAATTATTAAGAGTAAAATCAATAATGAAAATATTGCTCTTATGTTGGATTATAGTGAAACTTTACTAGAAGGTGCAGATTCTATAGCCTCTGCTCATAAGTATGAGTTCTCTGAAGGTGAAAAAATGTTGATGATTGCTAAAAAAGTTAATTATCTACTTGAAAGAGTTATGAAGTACTATTTAGCAATACATGCTGGTTATAATACTCCAACAAATCAAGAGCAGATGTTGTTGTCTATATCAGGAATAGAAGAGAGTTTAAATATCTTAAATAGTTATACATATCCACAAAAATTACAATTGTTAGAAGATAATATCAATGAAGCTTGGGATACTAATGAATTTTATTTAGAAAATTCTAAAGATTTATTTATTCCAAAATTGATGTTGATTTCAGCTGATTATATGGAAAAACTTATAACTGAGATTGAAATATATCACAGCAAAAACCAATAGAGGAGAGATGTAATGAAAATTTTTAGTACAAAATCCATTTTTATGTTATTAATGATGGTAATGATAACACTCTCTGGATGGTTTGGTTTTAATACTTACAAGGCATATCTTTCATATTCTTCATCACAGATAAATACAAGAGGAAGTAGCTTTGTAAATCAAATTGATGATTTTTTAGAAGAACTTGCTCATGAAGAGTCTGTTAGTGCTATCTATTTTGGTACAAATGGAGAAAAAGGTTTTGAAAAACTTAAGTCAGCTAGGATAGCCGTTGATAATGCTTTTGAAATGCTTTTAAATGAAAGTGATAAAAATAAATTCACTAAGTTTAAACAAAAGATTATGACTATCAAAGATGATTTAAAATCTGCTAGAAGTAAAGTTGATACTTTAAATGGAACTTTTAAGGATATTATTGATGATATATATTATCAAAAAATATTTTTATTATTACAAAAAGAAGCTAAAATTATTGCTAAGTCTGAAGTATCTGATGTTATTAAAACAAACTTGACACTGTCTGTTGATTATATGTTGCCACAAGGTAATATTAAACTTGAAAAATATTTGATTTTATCAAAAATTTTATCAAAAACACCAATGTTACCTATAGAAGTTGATTCATGGAATAGAGCTTTAACTAATGAATACTTACCAGATGTTTCTACATTAAAAGATATACAAATTAAAAAACAGATTTCTAAATTGGTATCTATTCACAAATATAATAATATAGGTAATGATTTAAGAGTAAAAATTTTATATAAGTCTAGAGATGGAAAATATAATGTTAGTGATAAAGAGTGGCTTTTAGCATTAAATAAAAAAGATAGTTATTTGACTCAATCAAAAGCTATTTTAAATAGTTCAATCAAAGATTATTTCCGTAACAATATTGAAGCACATAAAAAGCAAGTATTGATATATTTAGCAGAGATGTTGGCATCACTATTAGTACTATTGATTTTATTTTTTGTATATAGAAATATCAATAAAGATAGTAAACTTTTTGAGAATACATTAAAAGATATAGAAAGAGTTCTGAATTTGGAACAACAAGAGGAGTTGAAGCAGTTAATCGATAAAAAAGATACTTATGGTATTTATAATTTTTTAACAAAAACTATTGATGAAGCAAATCGTGCAAAAGACCTTTTCTTGGCCAATATGTCACATGAGATTCGTACACCTCTAAATGGTATTGTTGGGTTTACACAGTTACTAAAATCAACTGAACTTAATGAAGAACAAAAAGAGTTTATTAGTGTTATTGAAAGTAGTTCAGAAAATCTTTTAATGATTGTAAATGATATTTTGGATTTATCAAAAATCAAAGCGGATAAGATTGAAATTGAAGAGATTGAGTTTGATACTGTAGAGAAGTTTGAATCAGCAATAGAATCTTATGCTGCTAGAGCTGCTGAAAAAGATATTGATTTGAGAGTTTATGTAGACCCTTTTCTTCCATCCAAATTGATAGGAGACCCAACGAAAATCTCACAAGTTGTTGTCAATTTAATTAGTAATGCAATTAAGTTTACAGGTATTAAGGGTGTTGTATCTGTTTCAATAGAGAAAAAGGCAGAGGATAAAGATAATGTAACTATTAAGTTTGCTGTTAAAGATACAGGTATTGGTATATCAGAAGAACAAAAAGAAAAAATATTTGAAGCGTTTTCTCAAGCAGATGTTAGTACAAGTCGTAAATATGGTGGTACAGGCTTAGGACTGGCTATTTCTAGTAAATTAGTTGAGTTTATGGGTGGAGAGTTGGATATCGATAGTGTTGAAGGGGAAGGGAGTACTTTCTTCTTCTCCTTAAACCTTAAGAAAGCTTCTTCTGAAAGTATCAATATTCCAAACTTAAGTGGATATAGTGTTGTTCTTGCTCTTCCTGAAGATGGTGTGGCAGATTTTATTGATGATAATTATGCTAAATATACTAAAGCTTGTAATGCTGAATTTAGTATGAAAACATATGACGAATTAATGGCATTACAAGATCGAGGACAATTACCAGATATGATTTTTATAGATCATAGATATTGTCATAGAAATAATGAGCTTGAAGAGTGTATTGTATTTAATACTAAGATAGTTGTATTTACCACAAGCGATCAGAAGAAAAATCTAGAACCTATATCTGACAAGGTAGATAAAATTGTTTATAAACCTTCAAACTTAAGTAAAACAATCAAAGCTTTAGAGATTATTTTAGACTCAAAAGAAGAGTTAAAAGAAGAGAAAACCACTAAGATAGATAATAATGTTAAATTTAAAAATGTAAAAGCTATGGTTGCAGAAGATAACTCTATAAACCAAAAGCTAATTCAAAATATTTTAAATGGTTTAGGTGTAGATGTTGTATTGGTTGATAATGGACAATTGGCATTAGATGCTAGAGAAATGGATGATTTTGATATTATTTTTATGGATATTCAAATGCCTGTTATGGGTGGTATAGAGGCTACACATAAAATTATTGAATATGAAAAAAATCATAGAAAACATCATGTCCCTATTATTGCATTGACAGCCAACGCTTTAACTGGTGATAGAGAAAAATATATTAAAGAAGGTATGGATGGCTATTTATCAAAACCGATAGAATTACCATCATTAATAGAGGTGTTGATGTCATATTTTAAAAATAGAATTGATAATCAATCTACATCATCAGAGTCAAAAGAGATAAATGAAGAGCAAAATCAAGTAGTAGAAGTAGTGGAGTCATCAGATGATATTGAAACTTCAATTGAAGTTACTTTGGATGATAGTAAAAAAGAACGAGATGAACCAATAGAAGAGAATGGAAGCTCTTACTCTGATATAGAAACTCAAGAGGAAGAAGTAGATAGCAATAGTGAAGAAAATTCTATACCTCAAGAGCTATCTAAGAGTCAAAACATAGAGAGTAATATTGTAGATACTCAACCTCGACGAGATAAGGCAGCTGATATTTTACTCTTTAAGACTACATCTTTGGCAGCAAATGTTTATGCATCAATATTGAAAAATTTAGATTTTAGTATAGAGATAGTAACTCAGGATGATTTATTTATGGATAAAATAGAAAATAATATTTATGATTATGTATTGTTTGATGTAGAACCTTTTATAAATATCCAGTGTTTGATAGTAGATCTCATAAGAGATATGGGAGCTAAACCTTTTGTATTCATAAGTGATATTGATGAGATTGAACCTTGTTGTGAAACATTATCTTCAGAGCCAGTTATGAATGAACTAAAAGAGAAATTAACTAAGGGATAAAGTTGTATTGACTTTATCTCTTTAAAGTATCATTACCCCTTCAAGAAATAATCTAAATTTTTGATGTTGTACTTAAATGAAATCCAGGGCAAATGCAACAATACATATATAGTAGAGATAGACTCTGCTAAATATATCTATAGACAAAATAGACTATTTGAATCAAACTCAAATACAGCTGTTATCTGTAATGAAGCACACTTTAGAGGTATCGCACCATATATCTATACCCAAACATCAAATGAGACTTTGATGCAATATATTGGTGGCATACATAAAAGCAAGCTTGATAAAACAGATACTATCTCTTTGGCAAATGCACTAAAACAACTTCACTCTATACCTATACAAAAATCATACTCTATACTATCACACCTAAAAAATCAAAGTACAAAACTCAAAGAGTTATTAAGCAAAGCAAAACAATACTCAAGCAATATAGCAATTTGTCACAATGATTTGAATCAAAACAATATTTTGTGGCAAGAAGATAGGGTTTATCTTATAGATTTTGATTTTGCAGGAGTCAATGATATATATTTTGATATAGCTGGGGTTATATTGGAGTTTGAGTTGGATAGCAAAATAAAAAATATGTTTTTAGAAGCATATTTTTGTGATTTGAGTTATGATATGCCAAAGCTAGAGTTATATATACAAATATACTCTGAGTTTTGGAAGCAGTGGAGTAGGGAGTTTACTCTACTGTAACACTTTTAGCCAAGTTTCTTGGCATATCTACATCGTTGCCTAGTCTTATAGATATCTCTAGTGCTAGTAGTTGGGTTACTACCATCATCTCAAAAAACTCTATCATAGGGTGTGAGTCGTATTGGGTTTTGATAAAATCATCTGCTAAGTCAAACTCTATAGGGCTTATAGCACAGATAGTCGCATCTCTAGCACTTAACTCTTCTACATTTGATTTAATTTTGTCATAATGCATACTTTTTGGCATCAAAGCTATTGTAAATAGTTCACTATCAGCCAATGCTATAGGTCCGTGCTTCATCTCCCCAGCCGGATACCCCTCAGCATGCAGATAGCTTATCTCTTTGAGTTTTAATGCGCCCTCAAGTGCAAGAGGGTAGAATATATCACGACCTATAAAGAAAAATCCATGACCATGTAGATATCTTTTGCTTAATCTATGGATTTTGCTATGGAGTTGGTCAGTTACTATTAATGCTTTTGGTGTATGAAGCATAGCATCAATTTCACTTTGGATATGCTCTTTAGATATAGATTTTTTGATTTGTGCTATATAAATAGCCAACATCCACAGCACCATAGTTTGAGTAGCAAACGCTTTGGTACTAGCAACCCCTTTTTCTATCCCAGCACGAGTTAATATGGCACAATCACTTTCTCTAACAATTGATGAGTTATCAACATTACAGATACTTAAACTTTTAAGTCCAGCTCTTTTTGCCATTTTTAGTGCTTCAAGGGTATCTGCTGTTTCTCCACTTTGACTTATAGTGATAAAGAGTGTATCATCATAAAGTAACGGATCTTTATATCTAAATTCACTAGCAATCTCAACATCACATCTAATCTTTGATAATCTTTCAAAAAGGTATGCCGCACTCAAAGCTGAATGGTAGCTAGTACCACATGCACATATCTTAATAGCATTGATACCATCAAAAAACTCACTATCAAGCTCATCAAAACTGATATGGTCTTCTTGGACTCTACCTAGCATAGTATCACTCATGACACGGCTTTGTTCATATATCTCTTTTTCCATAAAAAATCTATAACCATCTTTTTGTGCCATAGCTTTATTTGCTACAAGTGGTTGCTTTACAAAGCATTTTTCGCCATCACTATTGTATAGATGTACATTGCTATTTTTAGTATATCCATACTCGTGGTCTTCAAGATAATAAACTTCTTTTGCTTTACCAATAATTGGTGTGTCTGAAGAAGCAAAATATATGTCATCATCTCCAAAACCTATAAGCATAGGTGAACCATTTTTAGCAAAAAATATAGTATCACTAGCTACTTCAGTGATAAGTAGTATCGCGTAAGCACCTTCAAGTCTTTGGATAGTTGATTTGAAAGCTTCAAAAGCATCATTTGTTTGGTTATAATATTTTTCAAAAAGATGTACAATTGTCTCAGTATCAGTTTGGCTTAAAAACTCTACACCATCTGCTTGTAACTCTTTTTTTAGTTCTTGATAATTTTCAATAATCCCATTATGTACTACATATGAAAATGCACCAAGATGAGGGTGTGCATTTAGCTCAGTTGGTTTTCCATGTGTTGCCCATCTAGTGTGTCCTATCGATACACCAAATCCATTGCTTGTATAATCTTTTGTCTTTTCTCTTAGATTTTGAAGTTTACCTATTGCTTTGAAGTGATGCAGTTTATTATCTTCTATAATGGCTATACCAGCAGAATCATACCCTCTATATTCCAACTCTTGTAAACCATCTAAAAGTATCTCTTTTTTCTCTTTATTACCTATATAACCAACAATTCCACACATATTATGCTTCTTCCTTTGTAAGCTTTTGTATTATCAATTGTGTATTATGACAAAAGTTTCCATTCTTTTGGATTAGAAACATATCTCTTGTACGGTTTTTGATAGTATGTACTTTGGCAGAAGCTATATCTATACCAAAATTATCAAAAATATCTATCAAATATGCCAAAAGCCCTTTTTGATTTTTGGCTCTTAGAGTCATCCTTGCATACATTTTTGAATGGTTACAATCAATCTCAATCTCTTTTTCTTCAATAATTGGTTTGTTTAGTTTTATCTTTTTACTCTCATCAAATGAGTTATTTATAATCTCTTTTATATGGTATAAATCATCTTCACTAGCTCTACTAGCAAAATCAATCTTAAAATATTTCATATCATCAAACAGTTTACAGATATCCATATTCAATACTTCAAAAGATGCAAGTTTGCCCAAAAGGTATCCAAGGTTGACAGAGTTTTTTCTAATGATTTCAATGCTTAGATGGGTAGAGTTATTTATTTTATATGAGTAGTTGGTAGTTGCAAAAGCTCTTTTTGATATCTCTAAAATCTCTACGGTTTTATATCTCAAAAAGATTAAGTTTGAAGGGATTTGCAGTATCTTTTTTTGTTGAGATTTTTTCAAGGATTTGAAGTTGGCATTGTTTTTTAGTGCATTTTCTTTTTTGACTCTTTTTGCTGTCTCATCCAACAAATCACTACTAACTAATGCATCAAGTGCATTTGTATATAGAGTTTTGATTAGGTTTGCACTATATGAGTTGTAGAGATTTTCTCCTACACTGTTCATATCGGCATAAGTTAGCAGATATATCATATCGAGCATCACTTTTGAGCGAAAGTGTGAGGTAAATGATAGTATCACTTTTTGTGAGTATATATCTTCTCTTTGAGCAGTATTGCTTAGTAGTGTATGGTGTGCTATTAGGTTTTCACCGATAGCTACTTCACTATCATCAAATCCAAGTTTTGGAGCATACACTCTAAAAAGTGATGCACCAACTCTATGGTGGTCTTTTTTCCTTCCTTTGCCACAATCGTGCAAAAATACAACAAGTTTTAGCAGTTTTTTCTCTTTTGAGCTTAAATTGTTATATAGATTTTGTAGATACTCATCTTTTATATTTTCTAAGACTTTTATAGCTTTGATGGAGTGTATGTCTACAGCATATTGATGATACCCATCAAACTGAGGCAAATCTACAGCTTTCTTGATAGGTGCTATGGTGTATTGTAACATTCTTGCATATGACAGTGTATAGAGTATGCTATATAGGTTTGGTTGTTCAAACATTTTTGATATCTGAGTATATAGTGTTTTATCAACTCTTTG
>Ga0256913_10000686_pt1 | contig 17688 bp, 31 predicted proteins | sample Axial_MatmetaG_FD_185970 | JGI IMG/M metagenome (GOLD analysis project Ga0256913, IMG submission 185970) | Deep-sea worm associated microbial mat communities from Axial Seamount, Juan de Fuca Ridge, Pacific Ocean - Axial_Mat | ecosystem: Environmental > Aquatic > Marine > Oceanic > Microbial... | reverse complement strand
ATTGATGATAAATTTAGGGGAATTTTCACAGAAACTATTAAAAATAAAATTAATATATTAAATAATGAATTTGATGATTGTAAATTTATAGAAACATAAATTTTATTATGATTAATTTATAAATTAGGTTATTTTTTAGGTATATATTAATGTTTTATTCCCCATATAATAAAGTTGATTCTTTATTAAAATATTATAATATTAAAACTATCGAATCAAGTAGTTTACAGTAGTCTTTTCGAATGCAATTAGTTAATCTACAAAGTAATTCAGATGTTTAGTTATATTCAGATATGCCATTATATAATATACTTTAGTTTTTTGCATTTCCAGAAGATTCACCAATGGCTAATATGTATGAGTAGACAATGGAGGAAGATAGTGGATAGCTGTATCAAGTTATTAAAAATAATTATAGTCAATTTTTCTTTATTGATGATATTTTTTATAAAAGTTTATATGGACTAACTTCTTTAAGAAAAGATATTTATGATGATAATATAAATAGTTTATATTATAATAAATTTAATACATTTAAATATAGTGAAAACAGTTACGCTAATGAATATTTTAATTTTTATACATATGATGACGTTAATGATATTATAACTATTACTGGATTAAAAAATTGTAGTGTTAAAAAAATATATGGAAAATATTTTATAGACACCGATGATAATGTACGATTAGTAATTAATCCTAGTAAAATAATTAAAGAAAATATAAAAGAAATTTTTTATAGCAATTATTCCATTTTTGAATTTAACTCATATAAATATTATACAATATCATTAATATATTCAACAAACGATGATCCAGATAATTTAATTTTATGTTATAATAATACTTTTTTAAATGTATCAATGAATTTTGATAGTGTTGAAATTAGTTTATCTTCAATTTTTAGTGAGTATATATCAAATTTAAAAGAATATTTTAATGATCCAACAAAATTAAATAAAGAATTATTTATTAAAAATACACTATTTTCAATAGGTATTTTTTTAAATACAAATGATGGTATTGTTCGTTATATTCCATATGAATTTAATAAACAATTTTTTAATATTTTATATAATACTTTATATTTTAAATTTATTTCTAATTTTAAATTTTTATGCAATGATATTAGTGTTAATGCGCGGAATGATTATCAGACAAGTTAGTTTACGCCAATTAGCGTAAATAATGATAGTGATTCATATATATTACAATCTAAAAATAATTATGTAACATAGACAACACTATCAAATATGGATGCATTTAAAAATTTATTATCAATAAAAAGTACAGCTAATCAATATAATGATTTATTATTTAATCTTAATAAAGATGAAATTGATATTCCAATATATTTAGTTAATGAGTAAGGTAATTTAATATGAATTTTTTTTTAAATCAAAATTATATAATTTGTTTAAAAACGTAGATTTTTTTATTATTTGATTTATATATTATACAGTATGATGTTGAAAAAGATGACACATTTATAAATCAACTATAGGAAGATTTACGACAAAACAATATTAATTTAGATTAGTTACTTGCACAATATAATGTGGTAATTATTAAAGATATATTGAGTAATTTAATTACTGGTTTGGACAATGAAGAATTTAATTCTTGTTATAAAAATTTAAACATAACTAAAATTAAAAATGATAATATATTACCATTTGAAGTTAATTTAGCATCTAAATCAGTTGTAATGGTATATATTCAAAAATTTGATAATGAAAACTATATTACGCCGTTAATGATATCATATGATAATAATACTTTAAATACATTGAATAGACGTATAATATATAGTGAATAGTTAGAAAAGTTAAATATTTATGATAATTATTCACAAATGATTACCAATTTTAAAATATAAATAGGAAATATTATGATAGAATTTAATATTGATATCGGTCTTAAAGAATTATAGACATTTAAAAATTTTACATTTGATATTGTTAATAATGGCAGCGCGGATTTACAAGTTGACGAAATTATAATATCAAGTGATAATATACAACTTCCATATATTGCAACTCCATTTATAATCATTCAAAATAGTACATATCCATTATCTGGTTATATTAAAATTTTAAATAATGGAAATTCATTTCATAATGATTATATAGATTTTAATATTTCTTACACAGATGAAATGAATGTTATTCACACTGATGTATATAGATATTAGCTTAATTATAATTCTGTTTTTTATAATAGTTATACACAGTTAATTTCAATAAATAATATTCAATATATTAAGAATATGTTAATTCTATATTTTGATTACGACAGTACATCAATTACTTTTCCAAATATAATTTTAACCAAAATTGATGATAGCGATTATTATATTTTTCCTAAATTATATAAAATATCTGATAATAAAATGATGTATGTATTTATTGATAATAAATTACGTGGATTGATTGTTAACGATAATATAAAGTTTTTTATGAATGCAAATGAACAATATTCTGAACTTAAACGATTATCATATAGGTCTATATAATGATAAATTTAAATTCCGCTGGTTTAGATGTTAAAATATTTAGTTCTGATACTGTGGATTTATTAGAAGGAGTTTCGCTTGAGCAATTAACCTATATATTAAGTAAATATACAGTTTTTACTAATAATTCTATTATTGATCATGATTGTGATTATATAAAAATTCAATATAAACTTAGTATTTTAAATCTTGATGACATGTTATCTGATAGTAACTTAACAAATTCAAGTAAATTATTATTATCTTATTAGTATATATTAAATTTTTTTAAAAATGGTAGTATTTATATTATAACAAAAGCTAAACAACCAGATAAAATAAATGTAATTTTTACACAAGAAATAAATTCTGATCATATTTCAGGTCAATTAGTAAAAAATGTTATTACTAAAACTATAATAAATGATGAACTAGAAGTTGTATATGGGATATCATGTAACCAAGTTGAATTTGATATAGTTGATAATGAGCTATATTCAATAAATAATAATTATACATTATCAAGAGTTGGTACATTTTAGAGTAATTCTACTAATAATAGAGAAACGTTATTATTATATGATGGGCCAGAAATTACAGATTCTCAGTATGATGCATATATTAATCATCAAGATTTTGCATATAACATGTATATACATTCATCTGATAGAAAAGAATATGCAAAATTTAATGGATTTGTTTATGAGTTAAAAATTAATAATCATTATAGATATATTTAGTTTGCTGGTTCAAATGAAAATTATTTCAATAAACAAGAAATGTTAACAATATTAAATACAATTGAAACGTATTTACCTAATCAAATATTTTCATTTAAAACAAAATCGTATATAGCAGCTGTAAATATTACATATAATTCTAATATTGATAATAATATACATTATCATCCATTATGTGATTAGAATTATAAATTTACTATAAATACAATGTATGATTTTCCAAGTTAGTTTTCTAATACTGGATCTCCCTATGATTTTTATCAATATAACGAATTAACGAATTTTAGTTTTACATTTAAAAATAAATTATTGCATGATTATATGATATCAATTTATAATAATGATTCAAGTATAATAACTGCTCCTATAGATTTTGAAAATTTAAAACTAAATTATATTAACAATATTAAAGTATTTAATAACTCATTTACATCACAAATTGAATATTATGATCTTAATAGTGAATATATTAATGAAAACATAGGAACACCATCTGATGCTGATTATATTGATATTCATGGATTTGATGAGGCATTTGGGGGTTGTATTGTAGTTTATATTTCAAAATTATATGAATCTGGTGGTTTTCAGTTACGAAATTATAAAATATCAAAAGGTGGAGTAATACCATTAAATAACGATGAATTGATTTATAAGTATGATGATTCTACAATTTATTATATAGATCAATTAACATCAGTTGATTATTTAGATAATTGGTAGGAATAGGATAAATTAAGTTGTTATATAAATAATATTAATTGGACATTTGATAGTTATTATAAACTTAATAATATAACTTTAAGTAATGATGCTGCTTTATATATTGATTTAAAAAAATATAATAATGATAATGATATAACTTTAACAAATGCTTATTTATATAAAAATTCTGGAAAAAATATTCTTATATCAAATGAACAGTTGCAAACTGATTTAATAAATGAACATAATATATTACCATATCAATTATTATCTGCTGTTATTCGATTTGATAATGTTACTGGTATTTTACAATTTTTAGATATATTTTTTATTAGAAATACTTAGTCTTATACAAGTTATAGTTTTAATAATTTATATTTAAGTTATATTCCAATTATTTCATATAATAGTTATTATACATTTGGTGAATCTAATAATATGTCTAATATGATTAATGAAAGTATATTTAATGAAGTAAAAACAGATTTAAAAATGACTTCATTATGTAAATTATATGCAGATTCAACTATAAAAAATTATGATATTAAAATTGTATCAGATTATATTAATGTAGAAAATAAACAACCGATAACATTTAATGAATATAAAAATAATTTATTATCAACTTTGACAACATATGATACATATGATACTATGTCATCAAATGTTTGTGTTAATGATGAATTAACATCAGCATTATTAAATAAAGTTGTTTATAAATTAAATGTAACTGATTATACGGATTCGTTATTTATGTTTTTTTATGATATTGATGATATAATCAATACTGATGATAAGATTATAATATTAAATAAAGTTATTGGTATAGATTGGATCACTTATCAATCATTATATTCTGATGAAATTGATCCATCATTTAGTAATTTTATTTTTAACGCATTGAAGGGTTATAACAAATTAATTATTATTATGGATTTTAATAATCATGTTATTAAAAATTTAGAAGTTAATAATTTTGAATTTGACATTTCAGACAATGATGCCCCAATAATAGATAGGGAAATGTTATTCGATAAACTTGTTTATAAATTTGATAAAAGTGAATATAATTCATTATATGATGAATATAAAAAAGTATTTAAATTTTATACTTTACCTAATTTAAATATTGCATACTCTACTGCATCTTTTAAAAATGATGAAAATTTACTTTATGATCCATTAAAAAATGATATTTTATTTATTGAAACGGTAGCTTAAATGAATTATAGTGAATTAAAACCAATTTTTGATGAAAAAACATTTGATATATTAGCAAATTTAACTGATAACCCTACAGTTGATTTATATTTACCAGATTATACAAGTGTTAATGATAATGTAATATTTGACCCATTTGATCAGAATTATATTGATATGACAAATATTACATCGGGTTCTCCTATTTTTATAAAAAATGTTAGGTGTGTATATACATATGATAAATTTATATTACAAGAACAAGATGCTAATTTAGGTGGTAAATATTCATTAATTGTATATTTACGAACTGATGACTTACCACCTACTATAAAAGAAAATGCAAATGTAACATTAATTAAATTTGATAATAAAATGTATGAAACTGAAACAGTTTTAAATTTATATAATATATTACATGAATTTCATCTTAAATAATAATTATATATATTTATTATTTTCCATATAATCTATTAATTTTTTATAATATTCAGCTAGTTTATTTTCTATATGAACTAATGGTGATTGAAAATCAACTCCAACGCCAAATATGTCTATATCTTTAGTATAATTACCATTATTAATGTCTAATTGTAATTTTCCATCAAAATTAGCTATGCCATGTGGATAGAAATATATAGGTACATTAAATTTTTGGTTTGGCTATAAATTAAATGTAAAATTATTTAATGTTTGTAATTCTGGATCACCATTGTATAAAATATTGACGGTTATTTTATCAGTAGAAAAATTTTTAATCTAAAGTTCGTCGGCTTTAAAATGGTTTATTTCACAATAACCAAATTTAATATATTCACTATTAAATGATAAATATTCTCTATCATTTTCAGTTAATTCTATTTTTACAATAATTTCATAATTATATATTTTTTTAGATTTTAAATCCTGTATTTCGAATTTAAAAACATCCATATATATTTTTTGATTTTCATTTAATTTATTATTATTTATAACTAATGGTAAACTGATTTGATCTATTACTTTTAATGGTAAATTATTATAAATAAGTGGTATATCAAATGGCGAATTTAAATCATTTTTTGTAATTTTAGTTATAATAAATGGTGTTAATCCTAAATTTTTAATATCGAAGGTATCCATTCGTTTTCCATATCTAATATTATCAAGTTTAAAATAACCAAAATCTACTACACTTTTAGTGAAATAAGGAAGTGCCTGATCAGTTAACGCTACTCCAACCATTTCTGCTAATATATGACTATTTTGTATTTTAAAAATATATTCATCATTAGAATCTAGTAATTTAAAAGTTTCTAACATGTCACGTATTTTAAAATCAATCTATCCAATTTTATTTCCTGTTGCAGTAGGAGCAAAAATAGTTTCTATATAATTAGTTGTTTTAGGATATAATGTATCTATGTTTGCTATTAAAAATTCATCTTGATCATATCCTAATTTATTTATTTCTAATAAACTTATATCATCGCCGAAATTAGTTAATTTAATATAATCAAATGCTACTCCATACAATGGTGATGTATAATTTGTACCTTTTCTGTTTTCCATCATTACATATACATCTTTATACTTAGTGTTAACATATGCGGCAATATGTAGATATACATCTCCTAGATTTGTATGTAAAATAATAAATCCACAAAAATGACCAAAATCTTTACCTAAGAATTCAATTTGTAAATTCAATGATTTGGTATTTGTTATTTCAATTGGTAAATCAATAGTATGTAATAAATTTATATCTAAATTGGAAACTCCAAATTTATCAGTTATTGTTTTAGTATCAATAGAATTTATAATAATTGGAACTTTTGTTGAATTTACAATTTCAATACTACGAGTTTTTTTATGTAGTTTTAATAGTGATAAAAAATATTTATTATTTCTAACAAAAAAATCATTTTTTGAAAACTGTAAAGCTTCTTCAACATCTAAATTTGTTGATACTACAGTTAATGGTAAATCTATAAATTTAATATTTGAATAATTTGTATATGCACGTATTTTAAATTTATAAATTTTTTCAGATGTTGTATTAATATCGAATACTATTCTATTGTTTAAATTATTAACAGCGGACAAACTCAAAGGAAGTGTATTCGTTTGTAAAAAAATTTCAGTATCATTTATATCAAATTCTTCATTTTCATTATGAATAAGTTCTAAATTATTTATAATTATTCCATTATTATTTGGAAAATTATTTGCATTATGTATTTCTGGATATTTAATTTTTATTCCAATTTCTGTATATAATGTGTTAAATGTATTTGGTCTAATATAAAAATAATCTGATTCAGTTAAATTTGTATATAATGAAAGTGTTCCTATTATATATTTTATATTAAATAATTTTTCCTATAAATATGTTTCTTTTATTGTACCACTATTATCTTTATATATTACTTTTATTATAGTTGGTATTGAGTTAATATAATTTTTTGGTATATTATTAATAATAATATCCATTTCAACATTTATATTACTACTACTATATGCATTATTATTTACATCATATTCAATTTTATTTATTTTCTAATTAAATAATTCTTTTATATCTTGTTTAGTATATGATTTTAATTTATTTAATTCGTCAACATCGGTTATTGTATGAGATATACCATTAAAAACATAATTAAAATTTGTAATACACTTTTCTATTACTTCTAAATTTTTTATATCATTATTAGTTGGATTTTGTTTTTTGTCTAATTTATTTTTAGAATCAAATGCATTTTCAAATTGTATATCTATAATTTTACAATTTGAATCACCGATATTTACTAAATCAAACCGTATAACATCATTCTGAAATGGCATAAAATGTAAACAATCACCTACCAACGATGATCCTTCCGGTGGTACACTTGTATACTTATATGATGTATACTCTGAATAAATTTCTAATGAGTTAGTGCTTATTTGCGGTTCACCGTGTTCTAATATTGGATTAATGGTAACTTTATTTTCTATATTAAATGTAGTATTATCATATTCATATGTTATTTTTATAATATTTGAATATTCTTCTGTTATTCCATTTGTAAATAACGAAATATCAATAGGTTCAATATTTTCTGGTTTGTTTATATTTGTACTTAATATTTTTTTAATTGGTAATGGTGTATGTACAAAATATAGATTATTATTAGTTATATATTCATCTATATTATTTTTCTATGTTATATCAGTAATAGTAAATGTCGAATCTTTTTTATCTATATAATCATGTAATATTGGACTTAATGGTAGATTTTGAATTTGTATATTTGAAGTAAATGTTTCATTTGGGTTTGTTAATAGTGTTATTATATTTGGTGTTAAATATAATAAACTATAATCTGTTGAAGTTTGACTGTGTATATATTGAACAACTGTTTTTACTTCTGGAGCTGCTTCTTCTAAATCTTCGTCACTTATATCTGGTAAAATAAACATACCATCCATAACTTTAAAATTTATTTTATATGGGGTCGTTTGTTTATCTGTTACTAATGTTAATATAGCACTAATTCCAAAAGGAAATTGAAATATTGGAATGACTCCTGCTTCTCCTGATTTCTATGCATTTGTTATGGTACTAATTAAATATTTCATAGCATCTAAAGTTAATCGTATATGAAACTAAATATTATTATCCTCTTCATATATTTTTAAAAATGAACCGGGATAATATTCTAGTTTTGAAATTATATCTGCATTAGATAGTACAACGTCACCTCTATAAAATGCTGTTGTGCAAATAGGCGGTGGTTTTTTACGTTGTTTGGTACCATAAATACCGTTATTTAAAAAATTAAAACTATCAATTTTATAACCACTAAATCCAATTTCATTTAAATATTGTAAGAATAAATTCTAATCACTAACATCAGTAAGCGAGAATTTTTTTTCATATATACTATTTTGATCTAAATTTTCTAACGACACACTTGAAAACATCGGAGCTTGGCCACTGTTGTTTTTATTTATTTTTATAACAACAAAATTGTGCTTTAAATCTACTTTCTAACCGGTTAGTATGCCAAATATCCCATAGTCTATTGAATCTGTATATACTGTAGAATCAATATATATATGGCCATTGAAATTGTCATTTGGATTTATTAACGAAATTGAGGAAACCCATTCTGTGCTTTGAAATGGTTTTATTAATAATCCCTTATGTGTATCAAATGTTGTTTTATTAATATAAAAATTATTTGATTCTGTAATTTTATCGGCTGATAAAATTTTTTCTGATAAATTATAAATTTTAATAGGATAAAAGTTTCTATTAAATATATTAGTTTTTATTAACATTCATATTACCATATATATGTTGATATTTATTATAATTAATTTTAAAAATAATTATAATTATGGTTTAATTAAATGGGATACGATTTAATAGATATATATACAAATTTTTTACACAATTATGAATCTAAAATTTTTGAAGAACTAGTAACTAGTTTAACTAAAACTTTTATAACCACTGGAGATCCTTATTCATAGGACGAGAGTAATCCATATATATAGCAACATAAATATTTAAATTATGGTATTATTAATAATAAATATCAGGTTGTTATGCAACCAATTGTTCCAAGAATAGATCCATATTCTAAAGCTATCAGTAGATATGATACAAATTATAGAGGTGGATATACAGGAGTATTTTATTAGTCTCCAAAATATGAAAGATATCAAATTGTTTTTATTAAATCATTTGGTAATAGAAATTAGTAGGAATTATATATTTATGGATTACAGTTATCTACATATGTAAATGAATCTAGTATACAGGTTATAAACCCATTTAATCCAGATTAGTTAGATGTATATTTTGACACAATTGCACAATTAAATGAAATTAAATATTATGATACCTTAAATGATAGCGACCCTATATTTTATGAAAAATTTGGATCAGCAATTGATGGCTTATTAACTAATCCTATATCAGGTGAATAGGATATTAATTTAAATGATAATAACATAAATACTGAATTATATTTCAAAGATAATAATAATTTATCAAATGGCATTAAAACTTCTGTAGATAGACCTCAAAATTATGTAGAACATACAAATGTTATTCAAACTCAAAATAATGTAACATTATATTACGATAAAGAGTTTCGAACAGGCCGGGAGCCGGTTAATTCATTATATGATTATGATTTTTATGTTAATATTAATAATATTTATAATTATGTAACAAAAACTGATTTAGAAAATTATAGAATATTTGATATAATAACAATAAATAATGAATATACTATTATTGCAGGAAAATAGAATAAGCGGGGAGGGTATGGATATGATCATAACTATTATTAGAGTGATATAGATTGGAGTATAAATAATACAAAAGATGAAATAAATGCTGGTAATTTTGAATTATCAAATTATAATAATAAAACTTTAAAATTAAATAGTAATGAAACTGTTGATTATGTATCTGTATTTGGGCAACAATTTGTTGATCTCATTACATTATTTTGTAGATTTTCAGAATATAATGTTTTTTCAAAAAATGACAGTGGAATAAAATATTTTGAAGATATTTTAGCTAATTCTGAATTTGCAGAAATATTTGATAAATTATCTACAATTGGTGCTAATAATTTTATTTCATATTTAAATGAATCACCTCTTATTAATGAAGATATTATAGTAGATACAACGTGTGCTGAAATTTATAATGATTTAGATTATGCATTTTATGTAGCTAATATAGATAAATATGCTATTTTATATTTAAAACCAAAAACAGAACCAGACAATAAATTTTATCTTAACTATAGATATATAATAGATTCATTTTTTGAAAAAAACGGTAAATACATAAATCAAATATATGGACATAATGTACATTTAAAATATGCAAATAGGTCTTATGTTACTGATAATGATATATTGGCCAATTAGCAACAATCTGACAGTACAGTTACATTAAATGATTCAATTAAAATTATTAATTATAAACAATTATTAAATTATCCGTCAATAATAAATTTTGAATCATTTATTACATATAATGAATATTTTACGGTAAAAGCATCATATCCAACAGAATAGTTAAATATTTCAAGATTTCAATATAAAGTTAATTGTACTAATTAGATTGATAAAAATTTATTTTATAATAAATTTAATGCTGATTATAGTAGATAGCAATTATATGGTGCGGCGGTTGATATTGAACAATCAGATAAGTTACCAACTAATAATAATTTAAATACTTTTATTTCTGAAGTTTATAATAATAAAGTAAAAGTTAAAAAATTTCCTACACCTATTTCATTTGCTAAAAATAATTTTAATTTAGCTACAACTGAAACAATTAATATGGTAAATAATGCATTTAATGTTGAATCATTTGATAATTTAATTTTTGATTCAACTAATATGCTTAATGTTACAGATCAACAAGATCTAATTTTACAATATGTAACAGACACCACAAGTTTGTCTCAGTATGATAAATCCTTATATATAGCATATAATGAAAATGCTTATATATATTCAATGCTTGAATTATCAGCTTAGAATATAACGCAAGATTATTATAAATTAAATAATTTATATTTATTATATGATAATTATACAGATAAGTTTGATATTATTATTAATGGAAATTATCAATCATTACAATATCATTATAATAAAATACATACACAACAGCAATAGGGAAGAACATTTACATATCATGTTGCATTAAATGATAATTCAAATAAATTTCTTATGGAATCTTTTGACGGTAACTTAGTAATATCGTATAATGAATTTCCATCTGGATTGACACTTGATACGGTAACATTTTTTAATGCAAAAACTACAATTTCCCAAATAACAAAAGTAGTTCTTGCAATATTTGTTCGTGATTTCGGTAATAATACTAACTATTAGACATCTATTTCATTAGATTCAACTGATTTTGTTTATGTAAATGATGATATAGTAATAAAAATTAGTGATGTTTATGATATGACAAATAAATCAATTTCAAATATAAAAGTAAATACATCACATGATATAATAAATATTGGAACAAGTTATTAGGAGAGTTTACGAACTAGAATAGGTTCTAATTTTTCTAATTATATAATTGATCATAATATAACAATTAATTTTATTAAAGAAACAAATACCGGAGAAGATGAATTCAATTATGCATTTTTAGATGTACAAGAAAATGAATTTAGTAATTTATTACCACAAGTTTTATATTATAAACCAATTACTTTGTCAATATTTGATATAAATGAAACATTATGGAATTTATATCCTGATAATAAAAAAGTTTTAATATTTAATCATTATATAAACAATAATCCTATAACTTAGAATATTTCAGATATGACAGGTAATTTTACTGTCAACGATGTACAACTAGTAGATAGCTAGAATAATAATTATAATAAATTATCAAATTTATATAAAAATTTACCAATTTTTGATGAAGATAATTTTAATAAATATTTTAAAATATATATTAAAATGGAATTAGATTCAGCATCTAATGATTTATTTGATGAATTTAGATATGAAAATGTGTATGACCTTTCATTAACTGATCCAGTTAAGGGCACATTAATTGCTGATGGGTGTATATCAGATTTAACTACTGATATAAATTTTGATAAAGTATTTAAAGAATATAAAATTGATTTAATATTAGCAGCAAGTCATAATGTAAACAATACTATAAAAGTTCCGATATTTGTAGAATTACAAATAGAATCATTTAGTAATTATAATGATTTTACTAATAATATAATAGAAACATCATATGATATTATAGAAAATACAATAATGGTAGAATTGCGTAATAGAGGTGAATTTATAGAAGTTGATAATGATTTTTTTCCTAAATCACTTGATATTATTGAATATTATGAAATATATCCAGAATATTCGTAGCAAACAGAAAAGTTATATATTAAAGAATTGGAAATATCATTAAGAACTATAGATTCAACAGTTATTAAAATTTCAGAATTATTTTTTGATATTTTATATATAACAGAAGATTCTTATATAGGAATACCTGTAGATTATAAACTTGGTTTAATTGATCCAGAGGATATAAATAATAATTTTAAATGGTCAAATGATAAATATGATATTTTAAAATATTTTAATTGGCTTATACGCTTTAAGTGCCCAAACTGTACTGCCTCTACATTTAAATTGTTTTTTAGAAATAAGCCAACCTATTTTGGATTTAATGTACAAGCTATTACACTTGGTTGCTATTCACATAATATAAAAGTTGAATAGACAATGCCATATATATTTTATAAAGAATCAGCAGATACAGTAATGATAATTGATAAAAAAACTGTTATAGAAAAAGAAAAAGTGTATTTGCCATTAGCAACAAGACAAAATTATTAGAATAGTCTAGATACCGCAACTGTTAATTACTTTAATAGTATACTAAATAATTCTAATACTGAAGATTTAACAAAATATGTTGATCGCCCTAATAAATCAAAATTATCATATATTTTATTTAATTCATCAGTTAATAGCAAAGAAATACATTATAAATATACACATAATCAAAATACAAAAATAATACATACTGAATATAAGAAGTTTAATTTAGCCCCGTTAGAATTTAAACTTATTTCATTAGAAGAGGATATTATAATATCAGATTATACTAATTCATTTATCAGTGATATGGCAATTTATGATGTGTATGAGAATTCTGTAAATACTCCAGATAATACTACTTTTTTAGAAAAAGCATATTTATCGCTGCCATCAATGGATGAATATTTAAGAGCGGCATTAAATTTTATAGATAAATCAGCAAAATATGTAGATTTAAATTTTGAAAAAGATGACTCGTTTATAGATATCGGAAATGAATCTGCTAAGTATCAACAAAAAGATAATTTATTTACATCAAGTATTATAGAAAATAATTCAACCATATCAAATATAGTTACAAATGAGGGTATATCAGACATAGATTATAGATTTACAATAAATACAAATTTTATAGTCACAGTTGATTCTAATAAATTGGCAGAAATAAATACTTTTATTGCACAATTTGGTGATACTATTTATATTAAAATCCCTCTTAAAAAATATGATAATTCTGATTTTTAGTATACTGGATTACCATCTAATTATAAACCAGATTCAACGGTTGATATTGAACATAATAATTTAATAGAAAATAATTTTGATTTAGCTTATTTAATAGGTAAAAAAACAAATCTAAATCAATAGACATTTAATTTAACATTAATTATTAATGTTAAAAATGAACAAATTTTAAATGAGTTAATTGATGATAATATAATAAATACATTAACATCACTTAGCATTAAATATAATATAAGTTATTTAAATCCTAGATTAATATTAAGTTTATTTTTTCGAGATTATGGAGAGGCCGGTAGTAATTAGGTTATAACTAATTTAATAAATAATTATCCGGCTGATAACATAACTGAATTAATGGTATCTTTTCAAGATACTCTACAAGTTGCAAATACACGACGAACATTTGTACAAACATAGAAACGTGTTGCATTAAGTGGGACAGCAAACATTATAGGTCAAATTGATATTAGTAATTTATATCAACAAATTTCAGGATTTAGTAATACTGGATAGTTTGAGGTTTATAATGGTTCTTATAATGGTAAAATTAGCAATGCACCAGCATATTTAATACCTCCAGTTGGTAACGAAAATTGTCCAGATGCATTTTTAACTGAATATGAAAGGGTTATTAGTTTTGTCGGTGATACTAAACTTAATAAATTTGATAAAACTTTAAATTCTCATATATTAGATACTGAAGAAACGGTGAAAGAATAGTTATTTGATGATATTTATGATGTATTATATGATATAAATAGTATGCCCAGAAAAGTTTTTGGTACACCGGGTTTTTATAAAGCTAGATTAAGTATTAATACAAATAATGGGTTACCGGTAAAACATTATATGTCTATAAAATGTGATAATAATTTTGATTTTGTAGCATCTGCTAAAATTGTAGATCTTCATGATAGTCTTAATAATAGTTATTATATTAATTATATGGGTGATTATAATGTTACATTATTACATGATGTACAATATGTATTAGAATTAGGTTTCTCATCATTAAAGTTTGATACGCTTAATATTGTAGCTGGTAATAAAATATTTTCCTATACTAATTTACCATATCAATTATAGAAAAAATCAGAAACTGCATTATTACAGCAGCCTTTAATGATAAGAACAGTTGATACTTTAAAAAACCCAATAAAAATAGTATCTGATACAAATTATAAACAAATATTTGAAATACCAATTGAAATATTTAAAGCTTTAAATTCTTATTTAATTATAGATAAAGTTAAAATAGCTGATAATTTTTTAAATTTAACTGATTACTGTATATTTTTTGGTGATAATAATGAAATACATACATTAAAATCAAATGAAAGTAAATTATTAAATAAAGAATATTATAAATATAATAAAACATCAATGAAAATGGTAATTAAAGGATTTAATATACCTAATCAAACTGGAGATTTTTATACAAGTATTATTATATATTATATATTTAATGGAAAACACTATACAAAAACTATTGATATTAGATATAGAATAGAACTACCATCTGTATTAGATAATGAATAGCTTCTTGTAACAGTGACTAGACTTGATAATATTCAAAATCCAACTTTTAAAGTAACTACAGACCAAGGAGTTTCGCAAGGTGAGTATGGATCTTCTGTGCCACCAGATGCAAGTGAAATACTTTTAACATTTTTTAACGGAACAGCTGGTTGTAATACATCTTATCCAGATTTGAAATATATTGGTAATAATAAAAACAATGACAACTGATACATTTTTATATGCCCATCATACTTTAGAAGAAAATTCTATAATTAATAATGAAATTCCATTATATATGTATTTTAATTTTGGATATGAATCATTTAATACAACAGATTATCAACTATTATCAAGTATGGTTAACTCTGCAATGTCAGGGGCAGTAATGAAAGAAACATTACAATCATCTGGTACATTAACTGGTTTATTAACAGGAATGTCTATACAATCACCATCAATAATTGCAGTTATGGTATGCATTTCTATTTTAACTATTGAAATGAGTGCTACAACTAATGCTAGTACTATGTATAAAACATATTCATATATACCACCAAATAAACCATCAGATGCTACCGTACCCGGTGAATCCTATAGAAATGAAGAATATTGCTTTAGAAAAATAGACCCAACAAAATCATATAGTGATAGAGCTGGAAAAATAAGTACATTTTTATATACTTCAAGTGCAGCGTTCTTATTATCATTTTATTTATTTGATGAAATGAAAAAAAGGATGCCAATTACAGATAATAATAATAAATCATATTATAATCAATTTTTTATAGCGTCTAATATTGCATTAACAGTTTTAAAAAATAGTTCAAAATACGGCATTAGTTATATAAGATCATATGCTGGTATAGTATGTCCATCATTATTATGGGCCTCTTCTTCTAGATGTGGGTTAAGAAAGTCTGGTTCATTTTAGTATATGACTTCATAGAGTGACCCAATAAAACATGTAGATAAAAATATACATAATGTATTATTTGTACATTCAAAATATTAGTTTAGTGATAAGGGATATCATAAATATTATAATAATTATATATCTTTATTATATACGTATATGTTTTATTCACAATTATCTAATTTTGATATATATTCAAAATTTATTTCAGTTTTGAGAAAAAATGCAGGTGATAATGAATTTTATGATTATCTATTTGATAGTAATATTAATACAAATAATGAATTATTATTAAAACTTTCTTAGGACTCTATATCGTATATAATAGATAATGTACAACGATATGATTCTAATTTAACTACATATGATAATGATGCAATTATAGTATATAATGAATTAGTTAATACTGCTAAACAAATATGTACTATATTTAAAAATTATTTTGATAATATGAAAGACACTGAATGTGCAATTAAATATCCACATATAATGTCACCCTCTGAAGTTACTGATATTCAACAACAAATTATTAATTTAAATTCATCATTAACTTTAAATCCAAAAGCAAAATATAATGGCGGCGATGGGTTAGTTACTAAATTATCTGATACTGCAATAATGAACACTGAGCAATACTAGTTAATAAAACCAATATTGAGTACTTTTTTAGATAATGCTAGTTTAAATTCTGGATTTTTTAAATATTATAAAATATTACCGGGAACTAGATAGCTTAGACAATATGCAATATATCATACATTTTGTAAAGCTGATAAATTAGCCATAATTTTAAAAAATGAATATGATTAGAATATTGGATTAATTGAATTAAAAGAACCAAAATAGGATTAGCAAAAATTATATTTAGTTGCTATAAACGATCCAAAAGGATCATTAGATTGTTTAAAAAATTATAATCAAATACCTAAAATTTTATCTAAAGTTGTTCCTCAGTATTCAATTAGAGGACTATTTTCAATAGTAGAATAATTATA
>Ga0256913_10000685_pt1 | contig 17723 bp, 13 predicted proteins | sample Axial_MatmetaG_FD_185970 | JGI IMG/M metagenome (GOLD analysis project Ga0256913, IMG submission 185970) | Deep-sea worm associated microbial mat communities from Axial Seamount, Juan de Fuca Ridge, Pacific Ocean - Axial_Mat | ecosystem: Environmental > Aquatic > Marine > Oceanic > Microbial... | reverse complement strand
AAAATCATCAACAATATTACCTGTTACAATATCGTAATCCTCAACCTTAAATGTGATTGTTGTGTTTTCTTGGTATGTTACTCCCTCTATATCACCAACACCTTCACCTAAAATAACTTGATATGTGCCGCCTTTTAGTAAAGATCCATTTGGGACAAAAGCAATTATGCCTTTACTATATAAGGTGTAATCCACAATTAGATTAACCCCGTTACCTTGAGAATCCAGAAATTGAATATTGCCAGGTAAAGTTGTAGCATCAATTGCTTGATCAAATTGTAAACGAACTTGAACTGTTTTACTTATATCACTTTCTCCATCTGTAGGATATGTTCTTACTAAATTCAACTTGGAACGGGTTGTAAATTGAATATCATATCCGAACAAAAGATTTTTATCAAAAATAGTTTTAGCCATATTGCTTATTGTTACCGTGTAATTTTCACCAGGAGTTAAATTCTGATTTGGATCGAATACCAAAGTTTTTTGATTATCCTTCCATGAAAAGGTACCATCTACTACAGGAGTAATTGAGAATGCCGATTCCGTTGAAGAAGCATCCATTCTGATATCAAAAGTAATTTCTATGTTTGCTGCATTGCTTACTTCGTCAACACCGTTTGCCGGAATGGTAGCAATCACATTCGGATTATTCTCATTTGGCACAAGCAATAGATTTCTATATACAAAAACAGATCTATTCGCTGTAACCGTTACATTAGCAGAATCTAAAGCGTAATCTTCTGCTTCCAGATATACTTTATAATTACCCGGTGTAATATTTTCAAAAAAGAAATATCCGTTATTCTGATCATCTCCGTTGTAAACCAAACCGCCTGGTTCTAGAACAACATGAACATTATTCAACGGTTTTTTAGTATCACCCAATTCTGTCAAAGGTTGATATGATGAAGGTACATTCTCATAAGGATCACGAAGTATTCCTGCAACAATACCATTAGTTAAAGTTCCTCCTCCAAAATACTCCAACATTGATCTTGTTATTGCCCAAGCTTCGTGACGAAGATATTCGCTGTTTTTTAATCTCCAAGCTTCAGGTAAGTAATCATGAAATGAACCTTCGGAAAGAACACCAGGCATAGTTAACGGACGCAACACTCCTAAACCTGCTGTTCCCCAGTCAGAATAAAATGACCAATCGCCATAAACTACATCCCAACTTTTATTTAGAACATGATTAACCTTCTCAAGATTTCTATAAACCTTAATTGCATAATCCTTTGCCTGAGGAAAAACGGGATCATCGGTATAACCTCTAAAAAGTACTAGTGAAAAATTTGTACGATTAGACGTTCCGGTAGCATTCGAATGAATTGAATGAAACAAATCAACGTTGTTTGCATTTGCTATTCCTGCACGAACTGAGAGAGCAATTTCATCTGAATCACTGTTACCATGACGAGTTAAAATTACAGTAGCACCAAGTGATGTAAGAATTTCTTCTGCATGTAATGCTTTATAGTAATTCCCTTCTGATTCCCAAAAGTCTGCTTCTACAACATGCCTATCGTTAGCAGGATCATGTCCGCCATGACCGGGATCGATACAGACTTTTACTCCATCCAATGATTGAGCAAAAGAAACTGCTGCAAATAAAACTACAAATATTGTATTATATATAAATTTCATATTATTACCTTAATCAATCTTCAATTTTAGTTTGTAAATAACCCCGTCCGTAGTATTGTAAACAATCTCGTCCGCTATAGGCGACCAACTTGGATACATTTCATGAACATTCGGAGTATTCGTAATTTTCACATCCATAGTACCATCAACTGAAACAACATGGAGATCCGAACTAGTAACTTTATAACCGTCATCGTAATCTTCCATATAAACTATCCATTCCCCATCTCTTGACCATTTGGGATAATGTGCATACCCAATTTCAGAAATTATATTTCCATCAAAATCAGCAACAAAAGTTCCAACACCGGCAACAGTGAAAAGTAACTTTTCACCATCTGGCGAAATTGACGGCCATAAATAACTTCCATCTTCCAGAGGGGCGTAAACTTTTCTTTCACCGTTTTGATAAACAACCATTTGAGTATTTTCAATTGTCACAACACGCTCTTTACTAAAATCGGTTTTCTGAAGTTTGTTTGGAATATTTTTTATCACTATGTTTTTATCAACTACGAATGCTACCGCTTCTTTAGGTCTCTCTAACGGTGGAGTAACATTGCGAGCTTTGGTTTGCAGTATTTCATCTGTCTTTGTTAAAAGATCAAATTTATGAATAGATGAATATTTTAGGTTGTGGATAAATTCATTTTCTCTATAGATAATCTGACTTCCATCAGAAGTAAATTTAGGTTGATAACCAGATCCCGGGGCATCGATAATTTTCTCAATTTTTCCACTTGTCGTATTGTACTGCCATATGCCATCATAATTTTCCGAGGAAAATATAATACTTTCTCCGGTAGGACTTACTTGTGGATAATAGAACTTACCTTGTTCAACTTTCGTAATCGGTTCGTTGGAAATAACTTGAATATTCTGAGCAAATATAATTCCCGATACAAACAACAATAAAATGATATATTTTTTCATTAATATACTCTCACATTTAATTTTAAGACTGTAAAGATAAAACCGTTTATGTTATAAAAAAACTAAATTATTTATATATAAACTTATTTATTGCAATAATTGTTCCCAGAATAAAGTGATTTCACACTTGATAATTTGATTATAAGTTAGTAGGATATAGTTATTATTCAATAATTTGTGAGATTTTAGATGAAAAAAATCATAATTCTAGTTGTTATTTTATTATTCAATTTAGTACAAGCACAAAATTTCAAACTGGTTGATCAAGCGATAGAAAATGCCATTAAAGATTCGGTTTTTCCCGGAGCAGCAATATTGGTAGGCACATCAGATAAAATTCTATATAAAAATGCTTACGGACATTATACCTACGATCCTTCTTCACCAAAAGTTAAAAACAATTCAATATTCGATTTGGCTTCGGTAACAAAAGCATTCGGGACAAACTTTTGTGTAATGAAATTAGTGGATGAAGGGAGACTGGATATCCAAAAACCGGTAGCATTTTATTTGCCCAAGTTTGGAGTTAACGGGAAAGAAAAAGTAAAAGTTGTTGATTTGTTGATCCACGAAAGCGGATTGCCGCCATATTACACTCCAATGGAGTGCGAAAGCCGTGAGCATATTCTCGATACGATAAAAACACTGCCACTGAGTTATGAAACCAACTCGAAAATGGTTTACAGTTGTTTAAATTTTGTTACGACAATGATGGTCATCGAATCAATAATTAAAGAACCTATGTACAAATGTTATGAGCAAAATTTCACCGGTCCGCTCCATATGACAAGAACAATGTCCACTCCTCCGGATAAAATAAAGAAAGAATGTGTTCCCACAACACCGGAGTTACAAGGTGTTGTCCACGACCCTTTAGCGCGCGGATTAAACGGTTTATCAGGTAATGCCGGACTATTTTCTACTACAGAAGATTTAGCCAAACTCTGTCAACTTCTACTGAATGGCGGAACATACGACGGCGAACGATATCTTAAGGAAGAAACTATTAAAAAATTTACCAAACGTTATTCCGAGCATACATCACGTGCAATTGGATTTGACACAAGATCGGGCGAACACCCTTCTTCTGGACAATATTTTAATGAAGGAACATACGGGCATCTTGGTTATACCGGTACTTCAATTTGGATTGATCCCGTCAGAGATCTGTTTGTCATCTTTTTAACAAATAGGGTTTATCCCGATGATACCGCTTCGATAAGCAGCACAAGACCAAAAGTTTACGATGCAGTGATTTTATCGTTAGAAAAATAAATTCTGAATGCTTTTATTTAGATGCTAGCATCTAGTAACCAGAACCTATTTCAGCAAAATCATTTTTTTTGTTTCTACAAAACTACCGCTTTGTAATCTGTAAAAGTATGTTCCGCTCGGTAATTTACTTGCATCAAAAACAACTTCGTAATTGCCCGGTTGTTGCTGTTTATTTACAAGAGTTGTTACTTCTCGGCCAAGAATGTCATAAACTATTAATCGTACAGACGAGGCATGCCCCTTCCCCACTGTAGGGATTGAATATTTTATTGTTGTGCTCGGATTAAACGGATTCGGATAATTCTGCATTAAGGCAAATTCACTTGGTAATGTATTTGTCTTCTCGTCAACACTGATTATTACTTTATACATATAATCAATTATTTTTTGGAATACCGCTACACGCTGAGACTCGATATAAATTGTTTCAAAAGGAAAGGCGAGATAGACTACTTTACCAACTTGATCTCCAGCACCAAAATATCCCACATACGAAATTCCCGAATATCCTTTCAACGGATCAGTAATTCCCTTGTAGCTTGTTTCGTTATACGAAACTTTGTTTTCATCAGCTATTGTAATTGCATCCGGCCAATCAACATCAATTGTACCGTGAGTTCCGTTATCAAAATTGATATTACCAACACCATCAAAAATGCCACCACTTACGGGTGACGCTGTGTAATACGTAGCACTTTCATTATTAGGTGCATCGCTTATATATTTTGCACGAAGATAGTTAGTGTAAAATGCCTTATCAGCGGTCGATCCTTTCTCAACCAAATCCCAACCAATCTCTGCACCGGATACGAAGAGCTTTCCACCATTAGTTAAGTAATCGGCGACTATTCCTTGTTCAATGGAATTAAACGTTTCATCTGCTGTGCTTTCGTCAAGAAGCATCCAAAATACAATATCATAATCATTAAGATCAACAAACCCTTTGAATACGGCATCATTACTAGCCGAAGAAAAGTTCAAATCGGTTTGCATAAAAGGTTCACCGTACATTCTGATATAATCAAATGTATTATTCGTATTCGAAGTCCTTTCAAATCCGTTAACTATTAAAATATCGTTCTCATCTGCAGATGGAATTCCACCCAAGACTTCGGTTGTGTATGATGCACCGGAATCGTTTACTGCATCTACTTTGAAATAATAAACAGAATCTGGAGTCAAATTTGTTATTGAAATTGTGTTTGATGGAGATACGGTTATTCTGTCAAAATTCTTTCCGTCTCGACTTAAATATACACCATATCTATCTGCCCAATCAGAATTTTCGAATTTAAGTAGAAGTGTGTTCTCATTTTCTTGTAAAACTCTGAATGACTTCGGGGTATTAGGTATAGGCAAAGAACCATCACCAAATTTGAAATTAATCAAATTCCATAGCTCTTGTCTGCTTCCATCATAACCTAAAGCCCACATTCCAATTCCACCAAGACTTTGATTATCAGCAAGATCATATTTCTTCTCTAAACTTAAGACATCATCGTACCATGTTTGATACCAATCAGAATTCTGATATCGATACCATGCAGTTTGCGATTTCGCGTCCCATAGTAAGCCATAAATTTCTGATTCGGGTTGTGCGGTTCTAAATCTAGTTGAAGAAATAAAATCTATAGTAGCTGAGTATGCCGAGCTTGAAGTGGTCGTCCAAGTATGGCCATAATACGGCACACCCAGAATCACTTTCTCGGGATATTTTGAAACTGGCACTCCATAGTCTTCCGTAACCGTTGCAGTAATATCGTGTGTAAATCCTACAAGAGGAGCATTCGGTCCGGATGTAGTACTCCATTTTCCCCAGAAAGCATATCCCATTATAAATACATAATCACAACTCTGTACCAGACCGTCCAGATCCCAGTAACCTCCCCAATTAACCGATGGTCCGGCAAATGAAACTTCTTTACCAGGTAATTCGGTATGTATATACTCGGTCAATGCAGTCATAAAATTATTAATCACTGCTTCTTTATCTGCATTGTACAAACCTTCAAAATCAATATTAACACCATCAAGGTTATATGTTTGGATTCTACTTTTTACATTTTCAAAAAATACTCTTGTTACATTGGTATCAGTAATGATCTTTCTTATTTGATCTTTATCAAAATTGACAGCAGTCATAATTACTTTAGTTCCGGCTGCATGTGCATTGTTTATCAGATCTGTCCACGGCCATCCCGATGGATTACCAATAGTTCCTGTACTGGAAACTCCAAAATCAAATGCAGCGATATGAGTAAGAAGATCGTAACGTAAATATTGCTGAGCACCGTCAGCATATTCCCAATCTGGCAAATAACCAAAAACTATTTTTGAAAGTTTTTTCTCAGCGTCAACTTTCAATGGTATAATACCGGAGCCGTCAACAGGAAATCTGCTGGGTAATTTTTCTTTAAGTCCAAATTCTTCTTTCTGTAATTTATGTATGCTAATTTCTTGAATTTCTTGCGAAAATAATTCTGCTGATGTAAAAAGCAATAAAACTATAAGTGCTTTTTGTAGTGTATTTGACTTCATTATGTGTTATCCGAGATTATAGATTAATTAAATGCTATTTAAATTGAGTATAGCTGCGATTTTTAATATTTTTACTTTCATATAATAGTAAAAAAATCAATAAAAAAATGTGAGGTAACAATGTTATCAAAAAGAATGGAAAAAGCCTTAAATGGTCAATTAAACAAAGAACTTTTTTCATCCTATTTATATTTATCAATGGCAGCTTATTTTGAAGATATGAATTTAACAGGTATGGCAAAATGGATGAGACTTCAAGCAGATGAAGAGCATGAGCACTCAATGAAATTTTACGATTTTATTATTAAAATTTCTGGTCGTGTAGTCCTTGAACAAATAGACAAACCAAAATCTTCTTGGGATAGTCCAAAAGCTGCTTTTGAAGATGCTCTTGCTCATGAGCAATTTATTACAAAGAGCATAAATGAATTAACCGATCTTGCAATAGAAGAAAAAGATCATTCAACTAGCACATTCCTACATTGGTTTATAGATGAGCAAGTGGAAGAAGAAGCCAATGCAGGTGATATTGTACGAAAATTTGATCTAATTGGCGATAGCAAAAGCGGACTTTATATGCTTGACAGAGAACTCGGCACAAGAACAAACGCTCCAGCAGAAGAACAAGCTTAAATTTTTCTTTACAAATAAAATAATATTTATTTATATTTGTGGTTCGTATTAAAATGAATAGTGGAGATTATTATGTCAAGGAAATGTGAAGTAACCGGAGTTGGACCAAGAGCTGGAAGCAGCATTTCACATGCTCACAATAAGACGAAAAGAAGATTTTTACCGAATTTGCAGAAAAAGAAAATTTGGGTTCAAGAATTAAATAGATACGTTACTGTAAAATTATCTACAAGAGCACTAAGAACCATCTCGAAAAACGGAACTGCCGAGTTGGCAAAACTAGTTAGAGAAGGTAAAATTAAAGCTGTTTAATAATTGACCGTTTTCTTGAAAGTTTAAAACCCCATTCAGAAATGATTGGGGTTTTTTAGTTTAAATAGTATATAGTTCCCACCAAAAATTAAGACAAATTAAAAGAACTTATCCATTTCCGATTTAATCATTTCGCAGGGAACAAATATGGGCTTGTCAGTAATGTGAATTGATAATTCAGTTTCTGATAAAACAATTTTTCCTCCGATTTTTGCCATCGGATGATTGATTGTAAATGTTCCTTCGTTACCGGAAAAATTAATTTCACCGTTGTTCTTTTCAAGTCCCTTAATAATTTTTTCTTTAGTTGTTTCTATTGTTCCTTCCAATGGAAAATCGAATTTACAGTCTGCCATTTTTATCTTCTCTTTTATTGAAAATCAGTTATCTATTTAGGAATACACACATTTGTTTATGTAAAATTAAAATAAGAATTAATTTCAATTTTTCAAAAGATTGTTACTGATGGAATAATTGAAAATAATTTTTCAATGAAGTTTTATACTTTATCCAATTCTAATTTTTTAACCTATAAGCAAAAATTTTCGCTATTTTTTTTGCCTATAGGCAAAAATTTTCGTATCATTATTGTGCAAGAAATTGAGGTTACAATGTTAAAAGAGAGATATTTAACAAAAGACATAATGGAAGACTTGCAATCTAAAATGGTTTTCATTGGTGGAGCAAGGCAAGTTGGGAAAACAACACTGGCTAGAAAAATATTACCCAAAAGCGTATCCAATTCTCAATATTATAATTGGGATTATGCTCCTGACCGTAAAAAAATAAAGAATTTAGAATTGCCCGGGGACAATGCCCTAGTAATATTTGATGAAATACATAAATATAAAAAATGGAAAACAACGATTAAAGGTATTTACGATGTTTACAAAAATAAATATAAAATTGTTGTAACCGGAAGTGCAAAGATGAATATTTTTAGAAAAGGTGGCGATTCATTGCAAGGAAGATATCATTATTATAACTTACACCCTTTTTCACTTGCAGAACTTACGGGAACAATAAATGCAATATCTCCTTCCAATGAACTATTAATTGATACAAGAAATAATATTGATCAGTTCGAAACACTATTTAAATTTGGCGGGTTTCCCGAAGTTCTTTTAACGGAAAGCACTCGAACTTTAAGAAGATGGCATAATGAAAAATTAGAACGACTTTTTAGAGAAGATATAAGAGACGTTGAAAATATAAGAGACGTTGGCAATATGAAATTACTAGGTGATATGCTACCAGATAAAGTTGGAAGTCCTTTATCAATCAATGCAATTAGGGAAGATTTGGAAGTTAGTCATAAAGCAGTTACTAATTGGCTTTCTATTTTAGAGTTGTTTTATTATCATTTTAGAATTTACCCATATCACTCTAATAAAATTCGCTCCCTAAAAAAGGAAGCTAAACTTTACCTAATTGACTGGTCGGAAATTGAAGATGAAGGAATCAGATTTGAAAACATGGTAGCTTCTCATTTGCTAAAATTCGTTGAATATCTGCAACAATCCCAAGGATATAAACTAACTTTAAATTACCTGAGAAATGTTGATAAAAAAGAAGTTGATTTTTTAGTAAGTCTAAATAACAAACCTTGGTTTGCAGTCGAAGCAAAATTGAACGAGACAAAAGTTTCCTCAAGTTTAAATTATTTCAAAGACAGATTAAATATTCCAATTGTTTATCAAGTAATTAGAAAAAACAACACTGACATTATGAAAGATGATATTAGAATTATTTCTGCCGATAAGTTTTTAAATAATTTAATTTAATTTTTACAAACCTTTTTATAATTAAAATAGTTTCACAAAAATCTTATTGGCAAAAATTTCTGAGTTTTCTAACACTATCTTGGATTTCTTCTTCTTATACTCATAACCGGATGCGGTTCTTTATGCCTCTTTCTGTCTCTTGATACATTAGCTTTTACATGTACATGTTTATATCTATTAATGGGCAGAGGTTTTCTGTAAATGTGTATTGGCCTATGATTATAAAAGGGTCTGGCAGTTGTAATTATTATTCCCGAGGTTGGATACCAAATCCAACCGTAATACCTATCATATTCCCATTCACCGTAATTGTGAGTTAACCAAATGAATGTTTCATCCGCATCCCAAACCCAACCGGTTTCTGTCCAATACCATTTCCCTATACTATAAGGTTCCCAATAGTCATTTACAACCGTCGGATGCCACACAAAACAATCATGTTCAATTTCAATCCATTCACCGTAACGGCTTAACATGCGATAATAGTTATTTTCAAGACTTCTGTGTAAAGCAGAAATTTGAATAGATGAGACAAATAAAATAATCGCAGCAATAAATATTTTCTTTTTCATCTTTTCCCCCGAATGTTTTATGTTCTGTACGCAATTACCATTCCATAGTTTCTTGTTCAAAATCGGCTTAAATTCAATGTTTTAGTTCTCTATTCTGTATTTTTTTAAGGACAATTAATAATAATTTTATACAATTTATTTTTCCTTACTTTAGTTAGTGATTACATTTTCATATTTTAATACAAATGATTTTGACAAATATTTGAGGCTGAAATGAAAAATGTTATAAAACTCATCTTAATCGGAGCAATGGTTTTTACGTTAGTAAATTGTGGCGGTTCTAAAAAGAAGGAGAGTGAAGAATTGAAAAAGAAAATCGATCAATATGCAAAAACAGTAATTAAATATGACGAAAGTCTGCTTAACGAAAGACAGAAAGTTGTAGTAAAAAAATTGTATCAAGCTGCAAAAATAATAGATGACATATTTTTAGATCAAGTTTATTCAAAGAACATGGAAATCAAAAAGGAATTATCAAAATCGGATGATCCCTATGATAAACTGGTTCTGGAATATTTTAACATAAACTTTGGTCCTTTTGATAGATTAGACCATGATAAACCTTTCTACGGAAACAAGGAAAAACCGGCTGGCGCTAATTTTTATCCGGAAGATATGACAAAAGAAGAATTTGAAAATTTCATTAAAGCAAATCCGGATAAGGAAAAAGAATTCACTTCGGAGTTCACCGTTATCCGTAGGGAAAACGGAACTTTAAAAGCAATTCCTTACACCGAATACTACAAAAAACAATTGGATAAAATAACTATTCTACTGAATGAAGCAGCAGAATATGCCGATAATCCGTCACTAAAAAAATATCTGGTTACTCGTGCATTGGCATTCCAAACCAACGATTATTACGATAGCGACATGGCTTGGATGGATTTGAAAGATCATACAATTGAAGTAATTATCGGGCCATACGAAGTCTATGAAGATGCTCTATTCAATTACAAGGCATCCTTTGAATGCTTTCTGACAATTGTTGACCCTGAAAGCACTGAAAAATTGAAAACATTTGCTAGCTATCTAAATGCTTTGGAAAACAATCTTCCGATACCAGATAAGTACAAGAACTTCGATCGCGGAAGTGAATCGCCTATTGTTGTTGTGCAAGAAGTTTACAGCGCCGGCGATACAAAAGCCGGTGTACAGACTTTGGCTTTCAACTTACCGAATGATGAAAGGGTACGTAAGGCTAAAGGTTCTAAGAAAGTTATGTTAAAAAATATGCACGAAGCTAAATTCGAACAACTGCTTAAGCCCATCTCTGAAATAGTTTTGGACTCGTCACAAACCGAGTTTGTAACTTTCGATGCATTTTTTAACCACACTCTTATGCACGAAATGTCTCACGGATTAGGCCCGGGTTTTATAAAAGTAAATGGGAAAAAGACAGAAGTTAAGAAAGAATTGAAAGAAACATATTCTACAATTGAAGAATGTAAAGCCGATATTTTGGGTATGTTCAACAACAAATTTATGATTAAGAAAGGCGTTTATCCAGAATCATTCGACAAAGAGATGTGGGTAACATTCCTTGCGGGAATCTTCCGCTCAATCAGATTTGGGATTAACGAAGCTCATGGCGGCGGGAATGCAATTATCTATAATTACATGTTGGAAAACGGCGCATACGAATTCAATAAAGAAACTAATAAGGTAAAAGTCAATTTTGATAAAGCTTATCCGGTACTTAAAGACTTGGCAAATAAAATTCTAACGATTCAAGCAACCGGCGATTATAGTGCAGCAAAAGATTTGATCAAGAAATATGCGGTGTCTTCAGAATCAATGAAAATATTGGTTGAGAAACTTAAAGGTCTTCCTGTTGATATCAATCCGCAATTCCAGATTGAAAAAAGTATGTAAATAGAAAAAAGCAGATAAAATTGAGGCTGATCTTGGTAAGTATCGAGGTCAGCTTTTTTTATGGAAATTATTTTTTGACTAACCAGTTTTCAGGATTTTGGTAATTACGTTCATTCCAAATTTCAAAATGCACTATGTTACCTTCCAGACTTTCGTTAACAACACCAAGCAAAGTGCCGGCATTAACAATATCGCCCTCGTTAACTTGAATATCAACAATGTGACCATACACGGTTCGGTAATTTCCTTTATGCGTAATAATTATAATGCTACCAAAACCAGGAATCCAATCAATAACAGAAACCACACCTTGTGCAACCGCATGAACCTTTTCCTGAGCTTTTGTCTGGATATCAATACCGTAGTTTAAAGTAACCGTTTTAAGTTTTATGTTTTTATTTTCTCCAAACTCTCGAACCACTTTACCGGTTGCAACTGGCCAACTCATACTCCCTTTAAGGTCGGAGAAATTTTCAAAGTTAGAATAATCAAATCTTGGAATTGTAGAGCTGACAGATTCTCCTTTAAAATTCTTTTCATGCATTTTAATTTTTCTCTGCCGTTCTTCCTCAATCAACTTGGCAATTCTATTTTTGATTTCAACTTCATACTTTCTTTTCTTGTCAATCTCTTTTTCAATATTGGACTGGTTCTTCTTAAGCTGAGCAATCAGCCTTTCCTTCTCCTTTTCCCTCTTGACCAATCTGTTTTTTTCTTTTCTCTTTTCAACCAGAAGTTTATGCCTTTTTTCATTTTCTCTTTTTAGCGCTTCGGTTTTCTCTTCCAACGCTTTCTTGTTTGCAACAAGTTCAGCCAAACGTTCTTCGTTTTTATCAGTGATGTAATTCAAATACTTATAACGCACTATCGCTTGATTAAAAGAATCTGAATTAATAAGAAAACTGAGTTTGGAATCGTGAGCATTCATATAAAGCCATTTTACATAGCGGGCATAATCATCTTGAAGTTTTTTTATTTCAGATTTTAGAGAACTGATTTCCTTGGTTAGAGCATTGATCTTTTTATCGAGTTGTCTTTCTTCTCGTCTGTATTTTTGGATGATCTTGTTAAGTAATAGTAACTGATGGTTGATATTATCCAGTAACTTGATCGATTCTTTTTCATTCTCTTTTTCCTTGCTTAAATTCGATTCAAGTTTTTTAATATCATTTTGGATTTTTGCTAGTTCAGAGTTTCTTTGCTTTATACTACTACTTTGAGCAAATGTTACGTTAAAGAGAAAAAGAAATACAAAGACAGTATATATTAAATATCTTACCATTCTATAATTTTTACATCTGATGGCAATTTTATTGCAAGGCTCTCTATCTTTTCGTTTACTTCAACAGATTTATACTCAATACGAAAACTTTCATTCTTAATTTTATTTTTGATAGTCGAGTTAAAAGGAATAGGCACTTTTTCAAACTCTTTGAACTTTGAATAATCACCTTCAAATAAAGGATCATTCAACATTGTTGAAACCGTATAACTAACTATAGCCAAATCATCCTTGTTAATTTCATATTTAGTTTTCTTATTATTTTTTTCATCTAGATATAAAAGCTGGTATGTATCTCCTTCGGTAACATATATATCAGGTTCAGTTCTTAATTTATCTGTAAGATTAACAGCTCCGGCAAAAGCATCAATTAACTCATTGAAAGTCAGATCAATTTTAAAAATATTTTTTAATACTTTATCGTTATTTGTCCCTGTATAAACTCTGTTTTTAAGCACATCATAAAAAATAAAACTTCTCTTTGTTACAAGTCCGTGTGCCAAATCAATACCAAACGGACCATAAATAGAAATCTTGATTGAATCAGGCTTCTTAACCAAAATTTCAAAACTTGTTTTTCCTTTAAATTTAGAGCTTCTAATACTCAGAACACCTTTACCATTAAAGGTTTTAATTGTTCTTCTGTTTCCTTCAAGCTTTCTGATTAATCTATCAGCGGGAATAACTTTTTCTTTTCGAACAGCTTTTTCGGAACTACATGAAGTGATTATAATAATGTTTAACAATACTATTATACTATAATAAAAAACTTTTTTGACCATCTTTAACTCTTATTTAATTTTTCTTGTACTTCAGTCATAGTCGGATCAATATCTAAAGCTTTTTGCCAATACTCTTTTGCTTTTCCCGGTTTATTTTGTTTGGAATATACATCAGCGAGATGATCAAACAGAACAGCATTATTATCGTCCAGTTCAATTGCCTTTTTGATATACTCTTCCGCTTTATCATATTCCCCAAGCATATAATAAACCCATCCGATTGTATCAAGATATGAAGAATTTTCCGGTTCTTTTTCAACAGCAAATTTTGCAAGCTCCAATGCTTTTTCCAACTTTACTCCCCTTTCGGAAAGTGAGTAAGCATAATTGTTTGCAATCAAAGCATTAGCCGAATCAATTTCCAGAGCTTTTTCATACAACGAATCACTCATCTTGAAATTACCTTGAGAATCGTAGATCATTCCCAAAGTACCAAGCGCTTGAATATTAGTTGAATCAAGATACAGCACCTTTTCAAGATATACAATTGCCGCGTCATCCCTCTTCTGCTGATTAAGTGTAAAGGCATAAGCATTCAATGCCGTAAGATCGTTTGGATTAAGTTTTACCGCATGTTCCAATGCTCTTTCTGCGCCGTTAATATCTTTTTGCTGCGATAAAGCCAATCCCAAAATTAAATTATCAATAAAATCATCGGGGAACTGTCGCACAGCTTTTTTCATCTCTTCAACAGCCATTTCATATTCTTGAGCTTCAAATAGTAGTATCCCTAACCTATTCCACAACTGTGCATTCCAAGGTGCATCTTCTGTCGCAGCCTTAAAGTATTCAATAGCAAGTGAGTCATTTTTTTCAACCGATGCAATCTCACCAAGATAAGCATTGACTTGCCAATCAGTTGAATCTTTTTCAATCTCATGTAGAACGTCTTTTGCCACCGGAATTATTGTTGAATCCTTAGCAGCTTCGGTTACAAATCCAGCAGCAATTCTCTTTTTCGAATCAAATGGAATTCTATTTGAACGAATTATTTTTTTGTATTCTTCCGCTGCTTCTTCCCAACGTTTCTCCGTAGCAAGAGCATTACCTTTATATTCAATTAGACTTAAGTCATCCGGAAACATCAGCAAAGTATCATCAATCAATGCAAGAGCTTCCTTTGTCTTTTTTGTCTTTAGGTAAGATTCAATCAGAAGTTTCTTCAATCGCAAATTGGATGGATTAAGTGCAAGTAATTCCTCAACCGTTTTGATTGTATTATCAACATTGCCCATTCTTTCGTTCAGATCAGCAATTTTAACCAATACGCTCCATTCAGGCCCGGTCAGTTTGAGTAGCTTCTCATAAACTTCAAGTGCTTTAAGTGGTTTCTTTGCTTCATATATCTGTCCCAAACCGTAATATGCTTGATAATATAGTGAATCAAGAGCAATTACTTTATTGAATATTATTTCTGCCGAATCTGGCTGTTGAGCAATCTTATAAATATTACCAAGGAAAAAATTATACTCAACATCATCATGTGACATTTTAACCGCTTTTCGCGAATGCTTTAATGCGAGAGGAAGTTTGTTCAGTATCAAGTAATCTTTGCTTAAAGCATAATGAATACCAGATTGTTCGTCAAGTGATAATGCTTCTTGATACTCCAGAATAGCAGAGGGATATTGGCCCTTTAAATCGTAAATTGCTCCCGAAATAAAATGATCTTGTGCGAGTAATTGTTCTTTTGTTTCGGTTTGATCCTGTGCTTCAGTTTCAGCTGAACTTTCTTTAGTTACATCTGTTGTTGAACACCCAACAATAACTAATAACGTTGCAATAATTATATATTTATATAGTCTCATAATCTCTAATAAATTAACTTGAAAAAATATCACTAAGTTATTTTAATAACAAGGTAAAAAGGACTAAGGGTAAATAAATCTATCATTTTGCCCGATTAATAAACAGTTTCATCTTCAATTGTTTCAAGCAAATTCAGATAACTGTAGTACCTTTGCACATCAATTTCTCCATTATCAACAGCTTCAACTACCGCACATCCTGGTTCATGGTAATGTGTGCATGTGTTAAATTTACATTCATTTATATAAGGAAGAAACTCAATAAAATAGTGAGCAAGATCATGTTTCTCAATTCCATACGGGGCAAACTCTCTTATACCAGGAGTATCAATCACCACGGTTTCGTTATCAACATGCTTTAGAACTGCAGAAACTGTAGTATGCCTTCCTTTTTGTGTTACTGCGCTTACATCACCGACTTTGAGGTTCAACTTGGGATATAACCCATTTAGAATGGATGATTTACCAACTCCGGATTGTCCACAAAATAAATTTACATTTCCCATCAATCTATCTTTCAGTTCAAACAATCCAATATTCCCGGTAACAGATGTAAGGAAAACTTGATATCCAATTTCATTATAAAGTTCGTACCATTCCTCATAAAACTCAGAATCTTCCAAGTCGATTTTGTTAATTACAATGATAGGATTAATTTTTGAACTTTCTGCAGCGACTAGAATTCTATCAAGCAAACGATTATTAAATTTCGGATTACTTACCGAAGTAATGATCACAACATTATCAATATTGGCTGCAAATATCTGCTCAAGACGTTTCCCTTTACCTGCAGTACCCCGTAATTTTATTGCTTTACGAGAAAAATAATTTTTACGTTCAAGAATTTTTGTAATAACACCTGTCCCATCCGGATTTTTAGTAAACTTAATTCTGTCACCAATTGTAACAATGTCAAGGACGTATTGTTTATCTTGTTTAAGATGGTACTGCTTTTTGAATCTGCCCGGGAGTTTGCAAATTAATTCATTACCATGTTCATCAATAACATAGTAATCTTTGCTTTCTATCTTAAATACCTTACCTAGAATAATTCTTACCTAAATAATTATTACTTACTTGCAAAGATACTTTGTTAAAGCTTGCAATTCAACCTTAGAGTAGTTATAACATTACTGTAGTAGTAATCAAAACGGTATGAGTTTCTATCTTCTGAAACACTCTGGATTGATTTGCTGAATAATTATCGCCATAAGTATCCCAGAAACCATAAGAATATGCAACATCAATCCGAAGAGCATCACCGGCAATAATTCCAGCACCTACTGTTAGATATACTCTATCAAAATTTTCCGGGTCATTTTCATATGGTGAAGGTAAATACATAATTCCGGCACGACCTCTTAATTCGGTAAAAGGAATTCTTAATTCTGCACCTAAATTATAATTGATTACCGGTCTGAAATTTTCTTTTATAATTTTATTATTTCCACTTATTAAATCTTTTATAAGATTACCGGAAAATTCCATTTGTGAATAATCGATAAATGTTGCTTGCCCACTGATATTAAGCAAACTAAGATCAATTGATGCACCCAAAGTAAACTCTGCTGGGGTTGTAATTGCATATTCTAATTTGCTGTTGGAGGGTTCTAATTCAATCGCGTAATCTTTCTCAAATTCACTGTATCCATCCAGATAGTAATTTTCCTCAATGTTAAATTTTGTTGCAAGTTTTGCAGAACCGCCAATTGAAAGGAAATCTAACCAATTAAATAAAAAGCCAAATCTAAACTCCCACGCATCCATTCTCCAAGATAGGATATCATTGAAGTAAAAAGTATTGAAGCCTGCTGTTTTTGGATCTAACGGATCTGTTGGATCGATATAAAAATTCTTTGCATCTTCTTCATAATATTCTCTATCCCCACTGTATTTGCCATCCAGATAATTAACACTCAACCCAACAAAAACTTTTTCTGCCGCCTCGATACTTGTACCGAAAGAATATCTGTTAATATAACCATCCTGGTATATTGTACCACGCTGATTTAGTCTTCCTTCGATATGTGTCGTATCTTTAATGTATTCATCATTCATATCAAACAGCGGATAACTTAAACCGAGTAGAAATGGGACATCATCGTTATATGATGTAAGGTCTTGAATCATTGAATTATTATTCGGATTAAACCCATCGAAACTAATTGTTGAAGTAAAATCTTTATCTTTCTGATAACCTAATGCAAAAACTAAACTACCCTTTGTAGTTGGAGTTTGAAGAAGCACACCGAATTGATTAAAACCAGTATAACTGTTTT
>Ga0256913_10000684_pt1 | contig 17725 bp, 14 predicted proteins | sample Axial_MatmetaG_FD_185970 | JGI IMG/M metagenome (GOLD analysis project Ga0256913, IMG submission 185970) | Deep-sea worm associated microbial mat communities from Axial Seamount, Juan de Fuca Ridge, Pacific Ocean - Axial_Mat | ecosystem: Environmental > Aquatic > Marine > Oceanic > Microbial... | reverse complement strand
ACATTCGAACTCACGTTTCTCCCGTTCCAACGGGATGCCTTAATAAAATTGACTATCCCCGAATTGATTTCTCAATTGCGTGTGCAAATGTAGATAAAAATTTTATTTGTGCAAAATAAAATTTAAAATTTATAAATTATTTTATAACACTTTGTTTATCAGAAACCTAAGCTCATTTGTTGCATCTTAAAAGTGAAAGATTTTCTATGATATTTTGTATAACCATGTTTTAAAATTGCTAATTGATGCTTTTTTGTTGCATATCCTTTATTTGTATCCCAAGAATATTGCGGAAATTCTTCGTGTATTCTCAACATATAATCATCGCGATATGTTTTTGCAAGAACAGATGCAGCTGCAATACTAGCATATTTGCCATCACCACCAACAATACATTTGTGTTCTATATCTTTATATTGTTTAAACCTATTACCATCAATAAGAAGTAATTCTGGAGTTGTTTTAAGTTCCCCTATCGCCTTTTGCATTGCAAGAATTGAAGCATTTAATATATTTATTTTATCAATTTCTACACACGAAACTGTAGATACAGAATACGAAATTGCTTCTTTTTCAATAACTTCACGCAACAAATACCTGCTTTTTTCGCTAATTTGTTTAGAGTCGTTTAACAAAGGGTGATAAAAATTCTTGGGCAAAATAACCGCAGCAGCAAAAACAGGTCCCGACAAGCAACCTCTCCCTGCTTCGTCGCAACCTGCTTCAATTTTTTGTTTATCAAAATATTGTTTTAACACTCTACTCTATTGCACGTTCTTTTTCAGATAGACCTATAACAATTTTTCGTTGATCTTCTACTTCTTTCTTTTTCTGCTCTTGAGCTTTTCCGTTTTCCACAATAGCTTGTTCTGCATCTTTTATTTTTTGTTTATAATCTTCAATGCTTTTCTTCAGATTTTCATTTTCCTTTTCAAGCTTTTCTTGCTCATTCTGAAATTTACCCAATATTTTTTCTTGGTCATTAATTTGTTCTCTTACAGCTTCTTTTGAAACCTCAACAGCAAAATCTTTTAATATTGCTTTTGCTTCTTTATATTTTTCGGGATGCGACGATTTAGATAAAAATGCTCCACCTAAGTCCATTGCTACTGATATTAATACAGTTCCGTCAGGTCCATCTTTTACCATGGCATAAACATCAACCCTTTTATCTCCCATCATTCTTTTTATAATAACATCTGTTGCAACAATTTCCGACTTTGATGTTACCTTTCCGCTATAGCGTTTCATTAACTTTTTCCATGCTTTTTCTACGTATTTTTTATCAGCTTCGTAGATATTTGCAACCATAACATCAACGCGACCTACACTAAATTTCTCGCTACCTTCTGTTACTTTAACTTTTTTTTGCGAATACGCAACAATTGATAATAAAATCAATAATGTAATTGTAATTGTTCTCATAATAAATATATTTAAATTAATTTTTTGAAACTCCACCCGATATTATAAATTTCATTACCTCCGAAGAAGATTTATTTATCGGTTTTATATCCTCGCTTGGCACAATAAATAGCTCCCCTGAAAACGCGTATGAATGGGGAAAATACACAGCTAGCTTTTGTCCCTCTACTCCAATATCTTTTAAATCTTTATTTGTAATGAATCCTACTTTCTCGAGATTACTAATATTATTTACTTTTACTAAAACCGGCTCAGAAAATTTCTTCTCTTTCCCAACAAATGCCGAAAATAAATCTTTTATAGACGAATAAATGAGTTTAATGAAAGGGGCTTTCTTAAGCAAATTTTCTAAAAACTGTGTGATTGGAGTAGTAATAAAAAGTCGGCCAATATATCCTAAAAAAGATATTGCTACAATTACCACAACAATTCCTAAGCCCGGTATATCATAGGGTAACAATCCTTTAAAAACACTATCTACATTTGTGAAGAGTGTATATAATATCCATATAGTAACACTAATAGGACCTATATATAATAGGCCTTGAAGAAAATATGCTGTTATTTTTTTAAATATCTTTTTCAAGTTTTATAAATTATTTATTTCCCCTCTTTCCTTCTTTGTTAAACTATTAAATACCAAATCATAAGATTCATCAATCATTTGTTTAACAAAAGCAAAACTCAGTCCTTTAGTATAATCAACAGAATTCCAATGCTTTTTACTCATGTGATAACCTGATGTTATCTCTTCAAATTTTTCTCTACGCTCAATTGCTAATTCCGGTTCACATTTTAAATTAATAAAATTATTATTTAACCCAACTAAAACAAACATTTTGCTTCCAAGCTTAAATACCAATGTTTTATCATCAAAAGGAAAATCCTCACTTACAGCTTTTTTCGAAATGCAATATTTTCTTATTTCTTCTATATTCATAGAAAAGATAAAGATAGAATTTTTCTTATTACTCACAAAATTAATTATACTTATTAATAACAATATGTTAATAAAATGCAAAAAAAAGGGAATAAACAAGATTGTTTTAGTATACTTTTGTAAAAAAAATAGCATGATAAAAATAGGAGTTTTAGGAGCAGGACATCTGGGAAAAATACACATCAGATTACTAAAAGAAATAGAAAATTTTGAGTTTGTAGGATTTTATGATCCAGATGAAGAAAACTCTAAAAAAGTAGCAGAAGAATATAATACAAAAGCATTTAGTTCTATTGCAGAACTTCTTGATAATATTGATGCTGTAGATATTGTAACACCAACAATCTCTCATTTCGATTGTGCAGTTGATGCGATAAAAAAAGGCAAGCATGTTTTTATCGAAAAGCCTGTTACAACTACTGTAGAAGAGGCAGAAGAATTAATAAAACTTGCTCACGAAGCAGGAATTAAAATACAAGTTGGACACGTAGAACGATTTAATCCGGCTTTTTTAGTTTCTAAAGACAAAATTAACAACCCGATGTTTATAGAAACACATCGTTTGGCTCAGTTTAACCCACGTGGAACAGATGTGCCTGTTGTATTAGATTTAATGATTCACGATTTGGATATTGTTTTAAGCATTGTTAAATCTAATGTTAGCAAAATAAGTGCGGGTGGTGTTGCTGTAGTTAGCGATACTCCTGACATTGCAAATGCAAGAATTGAGTTCGATAACGGATGTGTAGCAAATTTAACAGCAAGCAGAATTTCTATGAAAAACATGAGAAAATCTCGTTTTTTCCAGAAAGACGCATACATTGCTGTAGATTTTCTTGAAAAAGAAGCAGAAATTGTTAAAATGAAAGAAATTGATGGTGAGCCGGATCCTCTTGCAGTTATTCTAGAACTTGGCGAAGGAAAAAAGAATAAAGAAATTTATTTTGACAAACCAAAGGTAGAAGCTAACAACGCAATTAAAGATGAATTATCTTGCTTTAATGCTGCAATTGCAAATAATACAACCCCTCCTGTAACAATTGAAGATGGATATAATGCTTTAAAAGTAGCACATCAGATTTTAGAAAAAATGAAATTTGTTACAGAACATATAAATTAATACAATAAAAAAATATTTTTTCCGTTGCAAGTGTATTAAAAAGAATTAATGAGGAAAATTTTACTTTTTTTAATGTTTGTAGGTTTATTTTTCACTTCTTGTGATATAATAAATCCAAAGGAAGATGTGCCTTCATATATTCAAATTGATACACAAAAAGTTGTAATAAATGACCCCGTAAAAGAAGGTAATAATAATCATGGGATTTCTGATGCATGGGTATACATTGACGACAAATACCAAGGTTGTTATGAACCACCGGTAAAATTTCCTGTATTAACTTCGGGTAATCATAAAATAACTTTAATTGCAGGTATTAAAACAAATGGAATTTCATCTACTCGCGAAGAATATCCATTTTATCACGAATATATTATAGATACCGTTTTAAGCGAGGGAAAAGTATTAAATATTCAGCCAGAGTATACATATATAGATAATATGCACTTTTGGATTGAAGATTTCCAAGACTCTGATATAAAAATAAGTCCTCAACCGGGTATGAACTCCGACACCGTAATTGTTAGAGAAGTAAACCCTGATATTCCGGGTGATTATATGGGTGCAATTTATGTTAATTCTACAAATCCAATTTTTAATGCTGCCACAAGTGCCGAAACTGACCCAATCTATTATTTTCAAGCAAATAGAAGAATGTTTTTAGAGATGCAATACAAAAATAACCAACAATTTTGGGTTGGATTATATGCCGGCAATATCCCTTATTCTATAGAGCTAATAAACCCTTCTAATACTTGGAAAACTATTTATATAGATTTAACTCCAACAGTAAAATCGCACCCTGCCGAAATTTATATGTTGTTCTTTAATACAGAATGGGACGGCAACAATCAAGGAGAAATTTTTCTAGATAATATTAAAATAGTAAATTATGAATAAAGTTTTACATACGATAAAATACGTTGTTTCTGATTATTTAATGGCTATTTTGTCGTGGACTTTATTTTTTAGTTATAGAAAAATTTACATAGAATCGTTAAAATACGGAAGTGATATTCCATTAAATTTCGATTTTACTTACATAATAGGCGTTATTGTAATTCCATTATTTTGGTTATTACTATATTACCTAAGCAGTTATTATAAAGATATTTACCGAAAGTCAAGATTAAAAGAACTTTGGTCAACTTTGTTTATTTCCCTTTTAGGTGTATTAATTATCTTCTTTGCTCTAATTTTAGATGATGAAATTATATCATATAAAAATTATTATAGTTCATTCTCCATTCTGCTTACATTACACTTTGTTTTAACATATATTCCTAGAGCAATACTAACAACTAGAACTGCCCACAAAATACAAAACAGAAAAATAGGATTTAATACATTAATGATTGGTAGTAACGAAAAAGCATTAAAACTATATAAAGAATTAAGCTCATCTAAAAAGTCTGCCGGGTATAGATTTGTTGGTTTTGTTAGTATTTACGATAAAGAAAATTACTTACTAGGAGGAGAATTACTACACCTTGGTGATATGAACTCATTAAACGATTTAATACAAGAATATAATATTGAAGAAGTAATTATTGCTATTGAAACCTCAGAACAAGAAATCTTAGGACAAATAATCAATAAGATATCAAATTATAAAATCATTGTTAAGGTAATTCCTTCAATGTACGATATAATAACGGGTAGGGCTAGAATCTCATCACTTTTTGGAGAACCACTTATTACAATAAAGCACGAGTTAATGCCAATTTGGCAAGCAAACATAAAACGTCTTGTAGATATTGTTGGATCTGCTTTTGCAATAATAATTCTACTACCTCTATATTTAATAGCTGCAATTGGAGTTAAACTATCATCAAAAGGTCCTATTTTTTATAGTCATGAAAGAATTGGGAGATACGGCAATCCATTTACCATATATAAGTTTAGGTCAATGAAACAAAATTCTGAACAAAATGGACCTGCACTTTCTAGTGATAACGACCCCAGAATAACAAAGTTTGGTAAGTTTATGCGTAAATCTCGTTTAGATGAACTGCCACAATTTTATAATGTAATTATTGGAGACATGTCCTTAGTTGGTCCTCGACCTGAAAGACAATTTTTTATTGATCAAATAGTTAAAGTTGCACCACATTATATTCATCTGCTAAAAGTCAGACCGGGTATCACATCTTGGGGACAAGTTAAATTTGGCTATGCCGAAAATGTTGACGAAATGGTTGAGAGACTCAAATACGATATTATCTACATTGAAAATATGTCTCTTTATATCGATTTAAAAATAATTATTTATACTGTAAAAATTATTCTTAAATTAGAGGGCAAATAAATCATTATAAAAATGCACATTCTTATTATAGACGAAGTACATAATTCTTTGATTGACACTCTTGCACAAGCAAATTACATACTCGATTATTTGCCAAAAATAACTTCTGAGAAAGTTTTTTCTATAATTACAGATTATGATGGAATAATTGTTCGTAGTAAAATGAAAATAACTTCTGAATTAATTGATACCGCTAGAAACCTAAAGTTTATTGCAAGAGTTGGTGCCGGTTTAGAAAATATTGATGTAGATTATGCAAAACAAAAAAAGATAAAAGTAATAAATTCGCCAGAAGGAAATAGAGATGCTGTTGGCGAGCATGCATTGGGAATGCTATTAAATCTTTTTAACAAAATAAATATTGCAAATTCAGAAATAAAATCCGGGATTTGGAATAGGGAAGCAAACCGTGGCGAAGAAATTGGAGGAAAAACAATTGGTATAATTGGTTATGGAAATACCGGTAGTGCTTTTGCAGAGAAACTTTCCGGTTTCGATGTAGAGATTTTAGCTTATGATAAATATAAAACAGGATTTTCAAACAAGTTTGTAACTGAATGTGAATTAAAAGATTTATTTGAGAAGATAGATATTTTAAGTTTTCATGTTCCATTAACCGATGAAACAAAACAAATGTTCAATGCAGACTTTATACAAAATTTTAAAAAGGATATTTATTTAATCAATACTTCAAGAGGCAAAGTTGTTAATACAAAAGATTTAGTTTCGGCATTGAAAACAAAAAAAATAAAAGGAGCTTGTTTAGATGTATTAGAATACGAAAAACTAAGCTTTGAAGATATTTTTAAAACCAGTGATAATGAAGGATTTAACCATTTAATTAAATCTAAAAATGTTATTCTAACTCCACACATTGCCGGCTGGACACACCAGTCTTATTATAAAATATCGAAAATTATTGCAGATAAAATAATTAAAGAGTTTAAATAACGTGAGTTCGACATAATATTACCCACAAATTCAGGTAATTAGCTCATATACGAATCAAATTTAAGACGGACTATCGGGATAATCCTAGAAAATTTGAGGAAGAATATGAGTTAATTATCGAAATTTATATAAAAGAAATCAATAAAAAACTACTTTTGCGACTTTTATCAATATTGTTCTTTTTCATTAGGAAAATCTTCTGATTTAACATCATCAATATAAGATTTTACAGCTCCTTTAATTTCTACCGAAAGGTTATGATAACGGCGTAAAAAACGAGGAGAGAACTCTTGTGTTATACCTAACATATCATGTAAAACCAAAACCTGCCCATCTACTTGATTACCTGCACCAATACCAATTACAGGTATTTTTACAGTTGACGAAACTTTTGCAGCCAAATCTGAAGGTATTTTTTCTAATACAATTGCAAAACACCCTAATTCTTCAAGTAAATTTGCATCTTCAATCAATTTATTTGCCTCATCTTCGTCTTGTGCACGAACAACGTACGTACCAAACTTATGAATAGATTGGGGAGTTAAGCCCAAATGTCCCATTACTGGAATTCCTGCCGAAAGAATTCTTTGAATTGATTCCTGAATTTCTGAACCACCTTCAAGTTTTACGGCATGAGCTCCGGTTTCTTTCATTATTCTAATTGCCGATGATAAAGCAACTTTAGAATTTCCTTGATAAGTTCCAAAAGGCATATCAACAACAACTAAAGCTCTTTCCACACCACGCACAACCGAGCGGGCATAATTAATCATTTCATCTAAAGTAATAGAAAGTGTTGTATCGTTACCAGCCATTACATTAGAGGCAGAATCTCCTACCAAAATCACATCAATTCCTGCTTGATCAACCAAGCGTGCCATAGAATAATCGTAAGCAGTTATCATTGCAATTTTTCTATCTAAAAGTTTCATCTCACTCAATACATGAGTTGTTACTTTTTTTATTTTTTTGTGTATCGACATAAAATAATGTACATTTGTTGGTTATTGTGCAAATTTGTAAAATATAATTCAATAAATGTTTAAAATGAAGAAGTTTTTTATATTATTTTCTCTAGCAACAATCTTTTTCTCGTGTAGCACTGATATAGATTTGAATGCTGACTACAAGGACATTACTGTGGTTTATGGTTTGTTAGACAAAGGAACTGACATGCAATATATAAAAGTTAACAAGACCTTTTTAGGTGATGCTCCCGTATCTGAAATGGCTGCAGTTTCAGATTCTTTTATTTATAAATCGGCAACTGTAATGTTAAAAAAATATCATAATGATACTTATATAAAAACTATTCATTTTGTTTATAATGACACAATACCAAAAGATGCAGGATATTTTGCAAACGATAAAAATGTAATTTATATTACTGATGAGAAAATAATTGAAGAAAGTGAAGAAAATAATTTAGAAGAATATTCTTATAAGTTAGTCGTTCAAATACCTGGTAAGCCAGAAGTAACTTCGGAAGCTAAACTTGTATCAAATGTTAAACTACTACCCCCTATCTCATATAAACCGTCGCTTATTTTTTATCAAAGTTATGGTACATCAGGACAATATATAGATTTAAAAGTAAAATACCAAAGTGCTAAAAATGCACTACTTTATGAAGTTTATACTGAAATAAAATTTTACGAAAAACTTCAAGGATCTGATGATTACACTATGAAAACTCTTATGTGGAGACAATTAGATAAAAGATCTACAAGTATAAAAGGAGACGAAACATTAGAAAGTGTAATTTCAGGTTCCGGCTTATTTAATTATATTCATTCTCAAATAAAAAACACTTCTGCAGATGAAAGAATTTTTTATTCAATACGTTTTTATTTTGTTGCAGCTGGTGAGACACTAACAAAATATATAGATTTAACAAGTCCGGATTACGGAATTGTTCAAGAAAAACCATCATTTACAAATGTTAAAAATGGATGGGGATTATTTTCAAGTCGTGGTTCAAATTATTCAGATTATAAAAAGTTAGAAAAAGCTTCTATTGGCGAACTGTCAGACGGTCAATACACTAGTAATGATGGCTTTTTAAATTATAATGATATGGTTAACTTTTATTATTCACATACCGATTTAGATTTTCAATATTTATACACCACAGCACCATAATATATTATGAAAAAGATTTTTAATATTTTAATTTTAGGATTATTCTTAACCCCAAGCTTCACATTTTCTCAAATTGAAGTAGAAACATACAAATTTAGTAGAGTTTTAAGCTTAGCCGACAACTTTTATGTTGATACTGTTAACAAAGAAAAGCTTGTTGAATATGCCATTATTGGTATGTTAAAAGAATTGGATCCGCATTCTGTATACATAAGTGCTGACGAAGTAGAAAGAACCAACGAAGCATTAAAAGGTTCATTTGATGGCATTGGAGTACAGTTTAATATTTTAGATGACACACTTATAGTTGTAAACCCAATTGTAGGAGGTCCGTCAGAAAAATTAGGAATAAGAGCAGGCGACAGAATTGTAGAAATTGACAGTGTTAATGTTGCAGGAATTGGTCTAAAAAATTCTGATGTATTCAAAAAATTAAGAGGAAAAAAAGGAACAAAAGTTCAAGTTAAAATTAAACGTGGCAACAGCAATAAATTATTAGAATTTATAATAACAAGAGACAAAATCCCTATTTATAGTGTTGATGCTTCTTATGTTGTAAAAGATGATATTGGATATATAAAACTCAGTCGTTTTGCAGGAACCACAATGGACGAAATAAAAAAAGCCGTTACTAAACTTAAAGCACGAGGTGTAGAAAATATAATATTAGATTTACGAGGAAACGGCGGAGGATACTTAAGAACAGCCATAGATTTAGCCGACGAATTCTTAACAAAAGGGCAATTAATTGTTTATACCGAAGGAATACACAGCCCTAAAGAAGAGAAATTTGCAACAGATTTTGGCGGATTCTCCGAAGGTCGCCTAGTAGTTCTAGTTGACGAAGGTTCTGCATCTGCAAGTGAAATTGTTTCGGGAGCTATTCAAGACTGGGACAGAGGTTTAATCATAGGTCGTAGAACTTTTGGAAAAGGATTAGTGCAACGACAATTTGTGTTACCGGACAACTCAATGATGCGATTAACAGTTGCAAAATATTATACACCATCTACAAGATGTATACAAAAACCTTACGATAAAGGCGTTAAAGAATACTCCGAAGACATTATTAACCGTTACAACAACGGAGAACTTACAAATGCCGATAGCATCCATTTTCCCGATAGCTTAAGATACGAAACATTAACACTAAAACGTACTGTTTATGGTGGTGGTGGAATTATGCCAGATATATTTATTCCTCTCGACACAACAAAAGTCTCAGATTTATATGCAAAACTTTTCAGAAAAGGTGTAATATATCAGTTTACAATAGATTATATGGATAAACACAGAGCTGAATTTGAAACAAAATACACCAATTTTGAATATTTCAAAAATGAATTTGTAATGACTGATGAAATGTACGCAGGATTATTAAAAAGAGCTGAAAAAGAAAAAATAGAATATACCGATGAAGATAAAGAAAAAAGCTTTAAAGAAATTGAATTAATCTTTAAGGCACTAATAGCACGCGATTTATGGAATATGTCGGAATATTTCCAAATAGTAAATCCAACAGACGATACTTTTAACAAAGCAGTTGAGATTATATCAAATCCAAAGGAATACAAAAATAATTTTAAGAAAAAATAAAATATTGTAACATATAATAAATAAGAACGTCATAAACAAAACTTAAATTTTTACAGATGAAAAAAATACAAATATTTTTTATTGCAGCATTAGTACTTTTTGTAAGTAGTACATTTGCTCAAACCGATTTAAAACAAGAACTTCCACGCGACCCCGATGTAGTTTACGGAGTTCTAGACAACGGTATGACATATTACATACGTCATAACGAAACGCCAAAGAACAGAGCCGAATTAACAATTATTACTCGTGCCGGTTCTATACAAGAAAACGAAAGCCAGCGTGGTTTAGCTCACTTTTGCGAGCATATGTCGTTTAACGGAACAAAAAATTTCCCTAAACACGAACTAGTAGATTTCTTAGAAAGAACAGGAATGAAATTTGGTGCAGATGTAAATGCTTACACCATTTTCGATGAAACTGTTTACGGAATTACAGTACCACTAGACAGTGCAAACTTTCTAGAAAAAGGCTTATTAGTATTACACGATTGGTCTGGATTTGCTACAATGGAAAAAGAAGAAATTGATGCAGAACGTGGTGTAATTCACGAAGAATGGCGTATGCACCAAGGAGCACAATTCAGATTACAAGATACATTATTTAATCTAATTTTTAAAGACTCTAAGTATGCTGTTAGAAACACAATAGGACTTATGTCAGTTGTTGACGAATGCCCTTACGACACACTACGTCAGTTCTACAAAGATTGGTATAAACCGGAAAGACAAGCAGTAATTATTGTTGGAGATTTTGATGCAAAAGAAGTTGAAGCAAAAATAAAAAAACTTTTTAACGATATTCCAAAATCGACAAACTCAAGAAAGTATGTACAAGAGCAAATTCCTGATAACGAAAAACCATTAATTGCAGTTTTAACCGACAAAGAAATGGCACAAACAGCTGTTCAAATGTTCGTTAAACGCCCTCGTTTTATTATGAAAACAGTTGAAGATTATAGAACCTCTATAGTACATAATTTATACAATCAAATGATAAGCGATCGTTTAAAAGAATTAACTCAAACCGATAATCCTCCATTTGTATACGGTGCAGCCGGATATGGCGAGTTTATCGGACCTCTTGATGCATATATGAGTATTGCTGCTACAAAAGCCGATGGTATTTTAGCAGGAGCTCAAGCTCTTTTCGAAGAAAATTACAGAATAATTCAACACGGGTTTACAGCTACAGAACTAGAAAGAGCTAAAAAATCATTAATGAAATCTGTAGAAAAACAATATAATAACAGAGATAAACAAAAATCTAGTGCTTATGTTGATGAATATAAAGCTAATTTCTTAATGTCTCACACACCAATTCCTGGAATGGGAAAAGAATATGAATATTATAAAGAATTTTTAAACGGAATTAGTTTAGAAGAAGTAAACAAATTAGCTCCGGAATGGTGGACAGAAAAAAATCTTGTAATAATTGCAATGGCTCCCGAGAAAGAAGGATTTGTAGCTCCAACAGCAAAAGAAATAGAAGATTTATTACATGCAACAAAAGCTAAAAAACTTGAGCCGTATGTTGATAAAGTAGCTACAAGACCATTGTTCGAAGATGCAAAATTAATTACTAAAACAGGAAAAATTACATCGGAAAAAGAAATTGATACTTTTGGTGCAAAAGAATTAATTTTAGACAATGGAATTAAAATAATTGTTAAACCAACCGAGAATAAAGATGATGAAATCTTAATGACTTCTTATAGTAAAGGTGGTTATTCTGTTTATGGACAAGAAGATGATATCTCATCTAAAATTGCAACAGATATTATTATGGAATCGGGACTTAACGGTTTTGACAAAACAGAACTAGATAAACTTTTATCTGATAAAAATGCAAATGTTTATCCATACATAAATCAATTATCAGAAGGAATAAACGGAAATTCTTCTATAGAAGATTTTGAAACAATGTTACAATTAACTAACTTATACTTTACTAAGCCACGTTACGATAAAACTGCTTATGCATCGTATATGAGTAGAATGAAATCGGCATTAGAAGACAAAAGTTTATCGCCCGATAATGCTTTTAGAGATTCTATTGCAGCAACTCTTTCAAGTCACAATAAAAGAGCAAGACCAATGTCTGCTAAATTGTTAGATGAAGCAGATTACAAAAGAGTTCATAAAATTTATAGAGAAAGATTCGAAGATCCATCTAGCTTTACTTTCTTCTTTGTTGGAAATATAGACCTAGAAAAAGCAAAACCATTATTCGAAAAATATTTAGGTTCGCTTGATAATATATCTAAAGATGAAACATGGAAAGACCTTGGAATTGATTATCCGAAAGGAAAAGTAGATGTTAAAGCAATTAAAGGAACCGAGCCAAAAAGTATTGTTCTTATTCAGTTAAATCACGATTTCGATTATAATCAAAAAGATAGAGTTATCATTAAACTACTTAGTAAAGCATTATCAATAAGCTTAATAGATACTGTTAGAGAAAAATACGGAATTGTTTATTCTATTGGAGCTTATCCTAATTACGAAAAATTACCAACTGCTTCGGCAAGTATGTCGGTTTATTTCCCTTGTGGACCGGATAATATTGAACAAGCTACAAAAGAAACATTCGAAATTTTTAACGATGTTATTGCAAATGGCGTATCAGAAGTAAATCTGAACAAAGCAAAACAACAATTGCTTAAAGAATACGAAACCGATTTAAAAGAAAATAATTACTGGTTGCGTACAATGAAAAATTATTATTTCTATGATATTTCGCTTAAAGAATTTGATGCTTATTCTAAATTGGTTAGTTCAATTTCTGAAAAAGACATTAAAAAAGCTGCTAAAAAATATCTTAACGATGATAATTACATTAGAGTTTCTTTAGTTCCTGAAAAATAGATTTATACCACTAATTTATAAATTTTAATATATTTATAACCTCCCTTGTAAATTTACAAGGGAGGTTTTATTATATTTGTATTCTAAAATCTAAGAAGCATGAATAAGCTAAAATTTGCAATTTATATATTAACATCATTAATTTTTGCAGCAAATATCTATTTTGTTATTGATGGAATAAACAATAAACCAATAGATACTATTTTAACAGATAATAGTATTCTAAACCTTATAATGATTAGCAGAATAAATCAGATAATTGCTTTTATTTTTTCTGTAATTCTTTTAGTTGTAGGGCTTGGCAATACAAAAAAAGAAAAACAAGCTTTTTGGTTTTTTATAGCACTTAACTTTTTAAATGCCTTTGCAGTTTTTGCTGTAACTAAATATTTAAGTATGCTTAATATTTAACTTTAGTTAATTAAGTTTGAGTATTTAGTATTTAATAAACTAATATCAGCATTGGTGTTAAGATTATAATTGAATAAAAAAAAGTTTACCCTGATATAACTGGATATATCGGCATGATTTAAATACAAATCTTATAGCTTAAAGTCTATTCAATAACAAGTTTTCTTGTAAATATCTGGTTATTAGTTTCAATTTTAATGATATAAATACCACTTGTTAAGTCTTTTGTATTAATATTTATTTTAGTATTAAATTCTTTGCTTATTAAAACTTTGCCTGTTATTTCGTGAATACTAATTTTTGATAAACCGGAGTTCTCAAGCTCAATAATAACAAACCTCTTTGCCGGATTTGGATAAATATTAATATTATCGTGAGGTTTAACACTTTCTATTATAGTCCCTATTTCATAATCATCTATATTAGATATAGATTGATTATATGGTCCACCACTAGTTTTTGTAGATTGGCATGCATTACCCGGTTTGTCAACTGTAATTGCAAACATTGAAGTTGTCATAAGCACATCGGCAGTAATAGAGTGCAAGGTATTCGGAATTGGAGAACCTGCTACATCATTCCAGCCTGTTCCTACATCAAATCTTAGAATATTAAACGATGTGTAAGGGAAACCTTCGTAATCGTCCCAAATAAGATTAACAGTGTTTGATATGTACCCAACATTAAGATTAACGTGAATGGTTTTGTGAGGAGAACTCATTTCGGAAAACATACCACACATATCTTTTGTTGCAATTTTATATTTATATGAACGTATCCAAGGATATGCCATACTATCAACATAAACACCTAAGCTATCGTAAGGTGTATATCCGATTTCTACAAATTCATCGGGAATAGAGGTTTCTCTATAAATTTCATAACCTGCTATTTCTGTGCTTACAGGTTTTTCCCAAACAATAAGGTTTGCTCCTATTGATGTATCAACAGTTACTATACAAATTTCTTGTGTTTCGGGTAATATATAATCTACATAAATATCTTGCATAGCTGTACAATTACCATCGTGTACTGTTAATACATGAGTAAAATCAGGCATTGCAGTTAATAAATCCTCGCTTGCCGTAGGCAATCCGTCCCATTCGTAGTTTGGTGAATTAACGGTATCTGATATGCTTACATAGATTGCTCCATTTGTATTACAAGCTCCCGGAACAATAGAATCAATTGTAATTGTTGGTGCACCATTGTCGCTAATCATTGCTGACCCTATTGCTGTACAGCCGTTATTATCGGTAATAGTAACAGAGTAAGCTCCTGCTAACACTCCTGTTAATGGGGGAGAGATTGAACCGGTATTCCACAAAATAGTATAAGGAGATGTTCCTCCGTCTATGTTTACTGTTGCTGTTCCATCGTTTGTGTTACAAGTCGAATTTGTTGTAGTAAAACTTAATTCTAATTCTTCGGGTTGTGTAATCTCAACTGATTGGCTTGCAATACAACCATTACCATCAACTACAGTTAATTCGTAGGTCCCTGCATATAAGTCTTGAATACTTGTTGTATGTTCTCCTGTTGACCAATTATATGCATACGGTAAATTTCCACCTGTAACAGTAGAACTTACAGAAGCTGTATTATTTCCGTAACAATCTATATTTGTGCTACTAAGTACTATATTTGGAGCTCCTATATTTTGTATTGAAAAATAATATGTTTCGCTACATCCATATACTGTATCGGTAACTATAATAGAATTTGTTCCTGCCGATAAACTATCGGTTTCAGAATCGGTTGATCCGTTAGACCATTGGTAAGAATATTCTCCTGAACCACCACTGGCATAAACTTCTCCCGAACCATTTAACATGCCGCAAATAGCATCTAGAGTTTCAACAGAATCGATAGAGAAATTTTCGCAAATGTCGAGCCAACCGCCTATATGGTATAAACTGTCAATTGTTGCGGTATCTATCAAACAATTATAAAAAATAACATCGTCAATAATTCCGTCAACTGCCATAGAAGATCTGCCAACATTAACTGTTATAGCTCGCATACTTACAGAGATATCTATAAGTGAATTTTGATATGGATATTCGTTGATATAATGATTGTTAATGTATAGTTTATAAAGTTTGTTGGCATCATCTCGTAAAACAACTATATGATAATATGTATGTGGATAAATGTGGAAATTTGTATTTATAATTTCGGGTGAATTTACTGCTGTATCGTGTGCTAAAATAAGTTCATTTGTTTGCTTTATAACTGCTAATCCGAAAATTGTAGTTCCGTTGTATATTGTATCAAATACATATGAAAATATGCTTGTGTCATTTATTAATGTATCAATATTTACCCATGCACTATACGATAAATCTTCTTCTAATCCGAAACTATTATTGTGATCAAAATAAAGATATGATGCTGTGTCGAAGCTATATGCCGAATTTGAATTTCCAAATCTGTCGTTAACTAAACTAGGATTGTGAAAAATGGTTCCATTAAAATTATTTCCGCTTATATCGTTAGCGTTTCCGTTTAGCGGATAGTTTACTACGGTGCAAAAGGGGTTGTTTAAACTTTTAAAATAATTGATTTTATCTGCTGTATTGAAAGCTGTAATAAAATCTTCATTTCCGTCATTATTGAAATCTGCTGACATAATACCCCAAATATATTCACCGGTTGAATATAATATGTATGATGTATTGAAGCTATTAGCCCCTGTGTTTTCAAAATATTTAAGATAATTATATCCTCCTGCAATAACATCTTTATCTCCATCATGGTCAAAATCATAAGCAATAGCATCTTTTACATTTGAAAATGCATCAATTTCATTTTTGGTTCCAAAATTACCATTTCCTAAATTTTCATACCAAACAACTTGACCCGGGCTCATTTCTATTGTTGCTAAAATATCTTTAGATCCATCACCGTTTATATCTACAGCTTTAATCGAACATGTAGCATCTGCTGATGCCTCAATTATATGTTCAGTAAAATTTTCCGAACCATCATTTTCTAACCAAAGTATTTGGTCATGCCAATAATCGGCACATAACAGGTCAATATGGTTGTCCTCATCTATATCTACAGCACACATATCATAGGGTGTTACTACAGAAGAAATTACTTGCTCTGGTTGAAAAGTTCCATTGCCGTTTCCCAGATGCATGCATAGTGTGTCATTTCGTAAATATATGATATCTATATAATTATCTTGATTTATATCTGCTGTAATTACCCTATTAGCATTTTTGGCATTATTATTTATTACATGTTCTATAAAGCTATCTCCTTGATTAATATTTTCATACCAAATAAGGCAACTGTCGGCTACGGATACTGCAATTATATCATTATCGTTATCTCCGTTGATATCTGCAACTGATATTTTATCAACCTCATTTATACTGTCTGATACAGTATGTTCTGTTGCAAAATTTCCTGTTCCTGAATTTTCAATCCAATAAATTCCGGCACCGGCAGATTTTGCATAAACAATATCAATATTACCGTCGTTATTCATATCTGCATTAAATATTGTTTTTACACCGATAGCTTGGTCGGTAATTAATTCATTGCTAAATTGAGTCTGTGAAAATGAAATGGAACTAACTATAAAAGTTAGAATTAAAAATATAGGTAATTTTTTCATTATTAATTGTTTTTATAATTTATAAAAAATCAAATTTATGATATATTTTTTTTAAAAACAATTATTATTTGTCAAATGTAAATATTTTTACCTTTGCAGAGATGAAAAAATAAATGCAAATACAAATTGTTGTTGTACAGGTAGAAATTCTTTGCCCGTATAAGCTATATTTGTTTTTAATAATATTACAGAAATAATTGGTAAAACGCCAATGTTAAAGCTTAACAAATTAGTTTTTAACGTGAGTTCGATATAAGATTTAGTTCACAGAAAATCAAGAATAATTCAAGTTTGCATTGAAAATCAAGAAGTAATAGCGGGCTATTACAAGAGG
>Ga0256913_10000682_pt1 | contig 17741 bp, 15 predicted proteins | sample Axial_MatmetaG_FD_185970 | JGI IMG/M metagenome (GOLD analysis project Ga0256913, IMG submission 185970) | Deep-sea worm associated microbial mat communities from Axial Seamount, Juan de Fuca Ridge, Pacific Ocean - Axial_Mat | ecosystem: Environmental > Aquatic > Marine > Oceanic > Microbial... | reverse complement strand
AAAAACCAATAATAAAATTTTCTTTTTACCATTTATTCTTATAGTATCAATTTGAGTTTTAATAGAAACGCCTCCCAGTTTTCGTTCCCAAATTGTTTTGCCGCTAAGATCAATAGCTTTAATTAACGCAAGGGTATCTATTGAGTAATCGTCGGCGGAAGTATCAATTTTAATATTATTGTATGTATTAAAATATTCATCATAAATTAAAGGTCTTTTTTTAGGAAAAATATAAAAGAATTTATTGTTTGAAAAAATCAACCTCGCAACGGAACTGCTTCCGCTTGTTGAGTATACCAAATAAGAGTTTTTTTTATTAACAATACTGATAGGATTTTGATAACTAATTTTTTCGGCATTTAATTTTTCCAATAAAACTTTTTTTGTTATTACATCAAATGCCAATAATTTATTTAATGCAAACTTAAAATTTGAAGAAGCATAAATATAAGCCATTACCTCGGGGGTGTTGTCCTTATCCAATTGCGCTAAACTTAAACGCACATTCAGCCCCGAGACAATTGGAATTTTTAGTATGTTTGTTTTTATTACCGGGTTATTAGACGGGTCGAAATAAAGAAAAGAAAGAGTTTTTTTCTTTTCAAAAACGGCAAAAAGGATTTCGTCGAAAGAATCTCCGTCAAAATCAAAAACAAGAGGAGAATAATTAATTGATATATTTTTTAAATTAAAATTTATTTGATAAACAATAGAATGTTCTGAATTCAAAAAATTGATTTTCGGTTTTTGATCAGGAGAAGAGAACCAGGGGAGAAACGAAATAAGAGAAATTTTGCTGTCGGGGAAAATTTTCCCTTCTCCTATAATTCTACCTGTAATGGTAGTATCCAACTTAAAAAAGTAAGGGTTTATTATTTCTTCTTGTGCAATAAGATTTACGGGGAAAAGAGATATCAGAAACAATAAAATAATTTGTTTTATTATTTTTACTGACCGAGTCATAAACCGAATTAAATATTATTATTACTAAGATATAACATCTTTGCATAATTTACAAATAAAACCGATAAAAAACTTCTCTTTTAAAGTATTCTTTAATAATATATAAAGCAAACTTTAATAAAAAAGTTTTTTTAAAAACGTTAAATGTGATTTTGGGTTAAATTCAACGAATAATTTTTGGCACCTATTTTGTAATTATAGTAACAAATAATTTTAGGCGAAAAAGTGGAAGTTGTATTTATAACGGCAATAATTTTAACAATGAGTTTAACTACATATTTTTATTGGTATGCCAACGTAATTAAAAAAGACACATGAGGGCACATTTAGTGAGGAAGAGGAACGCCTGTTAAAGGCCCCATCCTCTTCCTAATTTTTTTGGGAAGGAGTATTTAAGTGAAAGCAGAATCTGTATTGGGAGAAAAGAAAACCGGATTTGGTAATGTAATACGAAAATCCGTTTTTGCCGGTTTGGGAGGGTATCTCCTGTTTTTGACAATTCTTCTTTTTACAAAATTTATTTCGATGTTAATTCAACCGAAGGGAACGGTTACGGGTATTGAAACGGCGGATTTTATTTTGCCGGTTATTGGTTTTTTCCTACTGTTTTTAATTAAACTGTTGGAAAATTTTAAAGAGGTGTAAAACAAAGAGGGTGAGCACTATAAAACCGTAATTTGTTATCTAACAAATTACGGTTTTGCTTTTTAAGAGAAACAATAAACGCACTATTAATACGTTTTAAATTTTATTAGTGAAAAATTGTTGAATTAAAATTGTAAAAAAGAGACAATTTTTATGATTTTTTTTTATAATTTATTATGTTTCAACACACATTTTATGTTTTTTAATTAAAAATTAGTAGCTCTTCACTACTTGCACTTAAAGTCCGACAAATGCTTGCCGGACTTTTTGTTATAAGTCAAATTGCAAATCAGCATTAAAATCCGCATTTTATAATTCTAAGTATTATTTGTTTTTTTAATAAGAGGAAAATGTTATGAAAGTAAAAGTAATTTTAATCGTTTTGTTCGGTTTTGTTTTTAATGTTTTTGCCGGTAATATTCTTGTAATTAAAACCATTGATAAAAATTCCGAAAAAACAACAGTGGAAACAATATATGTTCAGGATGGAAAAATTCGTTTTGAATCCAATAAAAATTCGGGAGAAGAAATAACAATTATTAATCCCAAAGAAGGCACAATTATTTCAATTTCTCCTTTAGATAGCACATATGTTGTTATAACCAAAGATGATTTTTCAAAAATTGCAGAAGTAATTAAAATACAAAAAGAAAAAATGCTTAACCAATTGCCGGAAGAAGAACGTAAAGCGATGGAAGCCATGTTAGATGCACAGTTGGAAGAAATGAAAAATCAACCCAAAACCGAGTATAAAAAAATTAACGAGGAAAAATATAACGGTTATAATTGCGAAGTTCTGGAAGGAAGTGTTGAAAATAAAAAGACGGAAACAATTTGGTTGGCAAAGTGGCAAAATATGGATGTTAGGGATGAGTACAGAAAACTGTTTCGTGAAATGAAAAATTTTGTTGTGGAAATATCAAAAAATTTTGGTGAATTTGGTAATGTTATTGAAAACGAATTGGACGTTGAAATTTTTGATAAAGGTTTTCCGGTAAAAACAATAAGCTACGAAAACGGAGAAATTACATCCACGGCGGTTCTTGAATCTGTTAAAGAAAAAGAAATACCGACTGAATTATTTAATATTCCGGAAGGATTTAAAAACAAAAGTCCGTTTGATGAATTTAATATAGAGTAATTATGCTTACAAAAGAAAAATTACCGCACATATTAAATTTAATTGATGACGAATCGGAAGAAGTGCGTAATTATGTTTTTAAGGATTTAAATGAATACGGTCCCGATTTAGAAGCAGATTTAGTTGAGTTTTCGGATGTTCTTAATACCGGAAATTTATCTGTGATAAAACCCATAATTGAAAGAAATAGAAGAGATTGGTTAAAAAAAAATTGGGATTTGTGGAAAACGGGTAATACCGAGTTGGAAAAAGTTGAAATCGCAATGAATTTAATTTCAAAATATCAACTCGGTATTGCTCAACAAACAACACTTAAAGAAAAATTGGACAGTGTTGCCGAAAACTTTATGAATTTATATCCATACGGCAATGAATTGGATTTGTCCAATTATCTATTTAATGTGCTTGATTTAAGAGGCAATAAAGAAGATTACTACAATCCGTTGAATAGTAATTTATACTATACGTTCGAAAGCGGATATGCTCTTCCATTAACTCTTGTATTAATTTATATGCTTGTTGCCGAGCGTGTCGGATTAGTTGTTACGGGTTGCAATTTTCCCGGACACTTTTTGGCTAAAATAGATATTGACGGGGAGATGCTTTTAATAGATTGCTTTAACAGAGGAAAAATAATTTTCGAATCCGATTTAAAAGATTTATCCGGAGAATCTTATGAAGCTCTTCTTAAAATAATTAACAGACCGTTTTCATCTCGTAAAATAATTAAACGAGTTTTTGCCAATTTAATTACAGCTTATCGTGAAAAGAAAGATTACGTTAACCAAAAATTTATTAAAGAATTATTATTATTATCTTAAATAACATAATGTTACGGTTAAAGTTCGTTAGCATTTATTGTTTTGGAAAGAATACCCGTTATAACATCGGTATAAAAAAAACGTGAATATTATTCCTTATTTTAAAATAAAAACGGGCACAATTATTAACGGCGCGGCTGCTTACCCGCTGCCTTTTTCTAATTACAAGTTTTCCTATTTCGTTTGAGAAATGGAATATAAGGCAAGTGTAACACAATAAACGTTTTAAATGTAGATTTCGGCAATGCCTTTTAACAGCAAGGCGGCAATTATAGTATTATTAAAAAGTTCTTTGTTATCGTGCAATCTCATTCATATTCCATTTTAAACAGTGGACAAAATATCTTTCGTTAGTTCCAATTTATATTCCGACAACGGATTAAGGTTATCTTTCAAACCTTTAGTATAATATCTGTTTTAGAGTCGATGTTTTCACAAGGAGAGCCTATATCTCATTATACGCAATATTAGATATATACCGTAAAATTTCAGTTGTTTTGTTTTTTGTATATCCGGAATTAGCACAACAAAATAGTAATTATTTTATAACCCATATTGTTGTTAAGTGTTTAATTACTCTTCATAAATCTGAAATTCATTATTTTCAGGACGCAGTTCATCATACATTGCACGTAAGGAATTAAAAGCAGCCATACTTCCTCGGTGAGCGGCTTTGCGGTATAATTCAGCCGCCTGTGCTTTGCTTTGTTTAACGCCCAATCCTTTTTCATAACAATAAGCAAGTGCAGCTTGTGCCGAAACAGAACCTTCGCCGGCGGCTTTTTTCAAGATTTTTATATTTTCGTTGCTATTATCTCCATGTTGAATTTTTGCAAATGCAATTCGCACTTTGGCTTCACCGCTACCGAGCTTTGCCGCTTTTTCCCAATATTCTATTGCCTTTTTCCTATCTTGTTTAACTAGTGTTCCTGAATAGTAACAAAGCCCTGTTTCTATTATGGAGTAGATATGATTTTGTTCAACGCCTTTTTTTAACAAGTTTAATGCTTGTTCGTCAGTAAGTTGATAATCTAATCCGAGGGCTGTTAAGCCCGCCCAAACGTACATTGCGCTCGGATTTTCATTATCCGTTTCTTTTTTCAGCAGTTCAAAAAAATCGGTACTTTGTACAAGTTTCATTAAATACTCTGCCGCTTTGCGTGAACCAAGGCGGTAAGCATGAATATAATTTTCGGCGGCTTTAATTATATCTTTTTTTACAATTATTCCTTCTTGGTATGCACGTCCTGAAATTAAAAGAGCTTCCGGACTTCCTTGTTGCGCAGCATAATTAATTAATCCTATTCCGGCGGTATCTATATTAGAAAGAGAATCGGTTAATTTTTCCACGCCCAATATATTTTTTAACTCCTTGTTGTTTTTTTCGAGCATAAGATTAATATATTTGCGTGTATCGGAAGTTGATATGGTATCTTCTTCTTCAAGATTAATAAAATCGGGTTCCCAATCTTTTCCCCAAATATCTAATTGTGAGTTTGGAATGTTAGAAGTTGCCACCGCCGGCTGTGCAGTATTGATGGTTTGATCGTCGTCTTTTGTATTGTGAGGTAACTTTATTCCCATTTTTTGGAATTCTTTTACTGTTTCTTTTGCTGGTTTAAAATTTTGGTCTGCGGCTTTTTTTATCCAATAGTAAGCCTCCGATAAATTTCTGTTTACAACCAGATTATCCGTAAGAAAAACTCCGTAAACGAATTGAGCTTCCGGCATACCGTTTTTTGCTGCGGCTTTAAAATATTTATATGCTTCAAACGGATTCCATTCAACCCCTATTCCGTTATTAAGCATTATACCGTAATTAAACCAAGCGGCGGTTAAATCTTTATTAACAGCTTGTTTAATCCAATAGATTGCGCGAGTTGTATCTTTTGGTAAACCCTGTCCTGTTAAATATCGCAATCCTAATTCGTGTTGTGCAAAAGGATCGCCGTCTTTTGCTTTTTGTTGCAGTATGTATGCCGTCATTAAGGGGTAAGAAGGGTAGCGTGGTTTAACCAAAGGATATACATGATTATAAGGCCACTTCTTTTTTATTGCCTTACTTATTGTTGTATCTTGATATTGCGCGTTGAGATTTCCAACGGATAAAATAAATATAATAAAAAAGAGAATTCGCAAAATATTCCAATATTGTTTAAAAATATAAAAACGATACTTAAGATATAATTATCTCGCATCAAATTTCAATTGGGTATTTATTTTATCCGCTTATAAAAAGTTGTTGTATTTACACCGTTCTGCGAAGAGTAGTCTACTCCGTCCATTAAATTATCCATAATATATAACCCCATACCGCCTTCAGGAGCCGTGGATATATCATCGGGATCGAATTCTAATTTCGGTTTGCTGAAATTTGTTCGAGGAATGCCGGTTTCCAAAATATCTATTGTAACTTTGAATTTGGAAATAGTTACAATTATATCGATTTCGTTTCCCGGTTTTTCAAGATAAGCATGTTCAACAGAGTTGTTAAGAGCTTCCATTAGGCTGATAAGAATAGGGTCAATGATTTCCTTGCTGATTTTATTTTCTTTTAAAAAATTTCTGATTTTTGTAGATACAATGGAAATATTATGATATTCGCTTGTAATTGAAAACTTATCAATCGGCATGCTTAATACATTGATGTCTTTTTTATAATATAGTAAGATAATAATAATTATTAAAAGTTACTATTTACTTTTTTTGTGTCAAAAAAAAAGGGCTGCATTTAAGCAGCCCCGTAATCAACTAATTATAACTCTTTGTGACAAAACCACCAATCATAACCATCATATTCCGATTTACGTTTGGCGGCATCATCAACATTTGTTGCAGGAGGAACAATAACTCTGTCGTTTAACAACGCATTGTTCGGCCAGTTTTCAGGAGTGGCAACGCCGTTTGCATCACTTGTTTGAAGAGCTTTAACCGCTCTCAAAATTTCATCAACGTTTCTTCCAATTTCTTGTGGATAATAAATAACCAAGCGTACTTTTCCTTCGGGGTCGCCTACAAATACGGCTCTTACGGTATTTGTTCCTTTGCCCGGATGAAGCATTCCCAATTTCATTGCAACGCTGTCGTTTGCGGCAACAACAGGAAATTCAATATCAACGTCCATATTTTCTTTTATCCATTCAATCCATTTGATATGCGAAAAAACTTGGTCTATTGACATACCTATTAACTTTACTCCCAGTTTATCAAACTCCGGTTTTTTTTGTTGAAAAGCTACAAATTCGGTTGTACAAACAGGGGTAAAATCTGCGGGATGACTGAAAAGAACAAACCAGTTGCCTTTTAAATCACCTGGGATATTCATTGGTCCGTGAGTTGTTTGAACTTCTAATGCCGGGAAATCATCTCCTAATAACGGCATGTTTAATTTTGTTTCTTCCATTTTTACGTCTCCTTTTTTTGTAAATAATTTACTTAGTGTTTTACCAACAATTTTTAAAACTGTTCCATTCCTTTTAATTTCTGTTATAAAAATATTCTTCTTGTATCAATAAGACAAATTTATAATATTTATATATCCATAAAAAAAATTTATACTAATATGAATATACAGCAAATACAGTATTTAATAGCTCTTGACAAATATCGTAATTTTAGTGTTGCCGCAGAAAAAATGTTTGTTACACAGCCCGCACTCACAATTCAGATTAAAAATCTGGAGGAAGAACTCGGAGTAAAAATTTTTGACAGAACAAAAAAAGCAATAATTCCAACTGAGATAGGAAAGGAATTAATAATACAAGCACATAAATTGCTAAAAGACACTAAAAAATTGAAAGATATTGTTTCCGAATTTAAAGCCGATTTATCGGGGGAGTTGAAAGTAGGCATTATTCCGACTGTAGCTCCATATATTGTTCCGCGGTTTGTAAATCGTTTTATGGAAAAATATCCTAAAATTAATTTAATTTTTTCCGAAGTGATTTCCGAGAACATTTTGCTGCAGCTAAAAGACGGAACGTTAGATGCGGGAATTTTGGTTACTCCATTTCCTATGACTGACACAATAATATTTCCTTTATATTATGAAAAATTTTACACATACGTTTCTAAAAAACATCCTTTCATTAAACGAAAAAAAATAAGTACTACGGAATTGGATTTACAGGATTTGTGGCTGTTGGAAGAGGGAAATTGTTTTAGAAATCAGATTATTAATATTTGTACACAGGATGTAAAATATACAAACGAAGGAAAGTTTAGATATGAAAGTGTTTCTATAGACTCACTAATGAAAATTGTTGACAGCAGTAAGGGAATAACCGTAATACCTGAGTTTGCAAAAATGCTTTTGCCGAAAGAGAAAAAGGGAATGATAAAAACTTTCAGCGATTATTTTCCGGTACGGGAAGTGAGTTTAATAATAGACAGAACATTTTTAAAAAGGACGATTATTGAAAAACTTAAAGAGGAAATAATAAAATCCGTACCCAAAAGAATGCTTAAACCGGACGGTGAACTTGTTAGTACCGTTATAGGAGAAGTGTAGTTTGTTTGATATTATTAAAATCCGAATAAACTTCAAGCGCAAAAATGTTGCCGTTAACTTAAGTTATTAATGTATTGTAATGGTAAAATTGATATTTGTTTTTATTTAAAATAATTTAGCCGGATTGAAAATCCGGCTAAATTATAATTAAAGTTTCTTTAAATCTTTCATTAGTTGAGCAAATTGATGATAACGCAAAGCCTGGGGTCCGTCGCTTAAAGCTTTTTCCGGTTCAGGATGAAATTCCACCATAATTCCGTGAGCGCCAACAATTTTAGCGGCTTTTGCCAACGGAATGACTTTATCTCTTTCGCCAATTGCATGGGAGGGATCGACCATAACCGGCAAGTGAGTTAACTCTCGTAATACGGGAATGGCACTTAAATCAAGCGTATTGCGTGTTGCGGTTTCAAATGTTCTTATTCCGCGTTCCATTAAAATAACTTGTCTGTTACCTTGAGCTAAAATATATTCAGCAGCATTAAGCAATTCATCTATGGAAGACATCATTCCGCGCTTAAGCAAGACCGGTCTGTGAACTTTGCCGGCTTCTTTAAGTAGCGAAAAGTTTTGCATATTACGTGCACCTATTTGAATAATATCGGATTGTTTGGCGATTGCTTGAACTTGTTCGGGTGCCAAAGCTTCGGTAATTACAGGCAAATCATATTCTTTGCCGGCAGCTTCAAGATAATTAAGCCCCTCCCATTCAAGTCCTTGAAAACTGTATGGCGAGGTTCGCGGCTTAAAACATCCGCCGCGTAAAATATGAGCTCCGTTTACTTTTACTTCGTTAGCACAAGAGAAAATTTGTTCTTTAGATTCAACCGAGCAAGGACCGCCTATAACAACAAAATTGTCTCCGCCAATTTCCACATCACGTATTTTAATTATTGTATCTTCGTTTTTGTATTCCCTGCTTGCAAGTTTATAACTTTTGGATTTGATACTTTTTTTAATAATAGGTTTGGGAAATTCTTTCTTCTTTTCAACCGTTGTGTTTTCTTCTTCCGAGGGATTAAGGGAATCCAATTTCGTTTTTTTAACAACTTGAGAAGGATAACTTCCGAGAACTTTGAAAAAACGTAAATACGGACCCAAATCGTCAAGCATATTTTGAACGTTTTCGTCTTCAATGTTTCCTTCAAAATCAACATAAAACATTTGTTCCCATGGATTCCCGAGTATAGGTCGAGATTCTAACTTTGTAAGATTAATATTATAGGCATCAAAAACGGAAAGAGCTTTTGCCAAAGAGCCGGGGGTATGGGCAGTTGCCATTACTAATGAAGTTTTTGCCGGAAGGCGATTATCCACCTTAATTTTGTTGCGAGATACTACAAGAAATCTGGTATAATTTTGCTCTTGATTTGCAATTCCTTTTCGAATAATTGTAACATTAAAAAGATGTGCCGCCTCTTCGCTTGCAATTGCGGCAAATTCCGGATTTTTTTCTTCCGCAATTTTTTGAACCGACATGGCTGTATCGGCAAAATATTCTATTCGTGCATTGGGAATAGTTGAAAGAAAATTACTGCACTGCGATGCGGCTTGGTAATGTGCATATATTTTTTTGATTTTATGAATTGAAACATCTTCGGTAGCAACAAGGCAATGTTTAACTTCAAATGTTTCTTCGCCAACAATAGAAAGAGTTGTATGAAGCAATAAATCGTAAACTTCGTTTATACCCCCTGAAGTTGTGTTTTCAATTGGAAGAACCGCATAGTCGGCTTCACCTTTTTCAACGGCTTCCACAACTTCGGAAAAAAGTTTTTTGGAAACAAAATCCAATTCCTTATCGGCATATGCAAAATATTTTTTAGATGCCAAATAACTATATGCTCCTTCAATTCCTTGTATGGCAATGGTAATTCTTTCTTTGTTGTCGGAATCTTTTAAGGGATTGATTACAAAACTTTGTTGTAATCTAACGGAGTCTTCAATTATTTCATAATAAACTTTTGTAAGAAAATGCGGATCAATACCTTTTTCTTTTCCCAATTTAATTAAGCGTTTTAATAATTCCTCCTCACGTTTTTCATCACGGATAGGATTGTTGGAAGCGTTTTTATCCTTTATTACATTTTTACTTAATTCCCGTCTTTTGGCAAGTAGCTCAATAAGATGTGCATCAACATCGTTAATTTGTTTCCTCAAATCTTCAATACTCATTTTTCGCCTTTGCAAATTGTTTCATAATAAAAAAGTAAAATTACTAAATAATTGTTTCTAAAAAAATTCGTTTAAGTGTATATTTACAACTGATGTAAATTATTATTAAGGAGAATATGTCAGATACACCATCAAGTATGTTGCCGTTGGGAACAAAAGCAAAAGATTTTTCTTTGTTCGATACGGTTTCGGAAAAAATTCTTTCACTTAATCAAATTAAAGGAGAAAAAGGGACACTGATAATGTTCATTTGTAACCATTGCCCTTTTGTTAAACATGTTAATTCCGAATTGGTAAAACTTGCTAACGACTATAAGGAAAAAGGAATTGGTTTTATTGCAATAAGCTCAAACGATGTTGTTCATTATCCCGACGATTCTCCCGTGTTGATGAAAGAGCAAGCAAAAAAACTCGGTTATCCTTTTCCGTATTTATATGATGAGACTCAAGAGGTTGCAAAAGCATACCATGCTGAATGTACTCCCGATTTTTTCTTTTTTGATTCCGAATTAAAATTGGTTTATCGCGGACAGTTGGACGATTCGCGTCCTGGAAATAATAAACCGGTTACCGGCAGCGATATAAGAGCGGCTATTGATGCCGTTCTTGCGGGAGAAGAGGTGAATCCCAATCAATATCCAAGTATGGGATGTAATATTAAGTGGAAAAGATAAAACCATTTATTATGGTTTTTTAATTTGAAAACAACAAAATTTACCGTTGTTTTGGCAAATGAAATTATTAAATTTTTCCTATCTTTAAAAAATTAAACTAAAGAAGTTTTATTATTACGAGAATGTCTAAACAAACAAAAATATATTCGGCAACGGTTTTATTTATAATATTATTGGTTGCGATAATTATCGTATCCGATTCGCAAACCGGATTTACGGAGCAATTAATATATTCCGCCACAGAAAAAATAAAAACCGAAATTACAAATTATCTTAACCCGATTACGGTCGATATTCAAAAAGCGAAAAACGACAGAGAAAAAAATGTAATTGAATATACAAGTGAAATCGGGTTAAACAATTATTTTATCCCTTTTTTATCTAATCACCCCACAATTTATTCGGTTAAATATTTTGATAACGACGGCAGACAATATTTGCTTTATAAAGAGAAAAAGTCGTTTGTTTCTGCATTTAGAATTGAGAAAAAATTTAATAACGAAGTTACTTGGAAACGTTGGGACGGTAATTTAAAAGAACTAAGTAAATGGAAAGAAAAAGTTCCCCGCGATCCTATCAGACAAAATTGGAAACAATATTTTACCCAAGATATCATCCCGGATAGTATTTATTGGTTTGATTTAAAATCTTTTTATAACTCGTCATTCGGAGAATTAAATGCAATTACATTTTCCGGCACAAAAAAAAACAAAAATCTTTTCGGGCTGGCTAAAGGAATTAAAATAAATGATATGCTCTCTCTAATACCGGAGTTAAATTTATATTCAAATCCAAAATTGTTTTTTATCAATCACAAGCAACACATCATTCCTATAATTATTGATGTAAAAGAAAGCATACGCAAAGAAGATAGAGCTTTTACACGTGCAAACATTAAAGATTCTGTTGTAATCTCTTTTTGGGATAATTGGCAGGAATTAGGTCGGGATTCCGTTTCAACATTTATGTTGGAAATTAATAATCAACAATGGTGGGCTCAAATTGATAAAATAAATCTTAACTACAGCAAATTGCAACTCGGTGTTGTAATTTCAGAATCCGATTTAATTTTTGCCCATCTTTTTGATACTTACGTAATTATCTTTGTTATGTTGATTGTGCTTGTTATTATTACAATAATTTATTGGGTGAAAAAGAAAAAGAAAAACTCTACAGAGAATGGAAAACTTACCGTTGAGGGGTTGAAAAAACTTCTTGAAAAAGGGGAATCGGAATTCTTTGAATTAAAATCATCATTGCGATGGGACTATAGGGAAGAGCGTGTTAACAAAAAACTTGAAGAAGTGATAATCAAGTCAATCTCCGCATTTAATAACGCCAAAGGTGGATATCTGGTTATTGGTGTTGACGACGATAATAATATTTTAGGTCTCAAGAAGGATTATGCAACACTTAAAAAACATAATTCGGATTATTTTGAACTTCATCTGCGCAATTTGATAAACGCCGCTTTTTCAGTCAGGTTTACAGCTGGTAAAATTTCGATAAACTTTTTAACCATAGAAGGAAAAGAAATTTGTATTATCAAAATCGAGCAAGGAGATTATCCTTTGTTTTTGAAAACAACCGATAACAATGGGAATAAAATTGAAAAATTCTTTATCCGTAGTGGAAATTCTTCTCAACAAATAAAATCTCTTTCCGAAATTAATAATTATATTAATGCTCGGTTTAATAAAAAATAATGGAAATGGTTTTTGTGGAATAGTAAGATTTTATTACATATATTTACAAACGTTATGAAAAACTTTTTACAAATATCATCGAACAAAAGAAACAACAACTGGGCTTGGTGGCAGTATTATAATACTCCGTAGCAACTCAGTGAAAAAGATATAATTAATAAATTTTAATTTAGAACCCTTCTCAAACACTGAGAAGGGTTTTTTATTTTATGGAAAGCTAATTAGAATGACAAAAGAAGAATTTATAAAACTCTCGAAAAGCTACAATGTTATTCCGGTATATGAACGCATAACCGGCGATATGCTTACGCCGGTGCTTGCCTATTTGAAACTCAGAAAAAATAATCAATTCTGTTTTCTGCTTGAATCCGTTGAAGGCATAGGAAGACTGGCGCGATATTCCTTTATTGGAAGAGACCCGAGTAAAATCATTTCCAATCGCGGTAATCAATTAACAATTACATCACCTAACAACGATACGGTAACCTTCACCGAAAATATTTTCACTTACCTGAAAAATGAAATCGCTTCATATAAATTCCCAATAATAAAAGACGTTCCGGATTTTACCGGCGGTATTGTCGGATATATAGGATACGAAAACATTTCACTCATTGAAGAGAAACTTGTTTTTGAAGAACATGAAAATTCGGAAACTCCCGATTCTATTCTCGGAATATTCAACACAATTATTGCTTTCGACCACTACAAACATCAATTGCTTCTCATCTCCAATGTCCATCTGGATAGTTCATCAAACATTGATGCGGAATATGATAAAGCAAAAAAGAAGTTGAAAGAAATAAAAGAAGAACTTTCCAAACCTGTTCAATACAAGTCTGACTTTAAATTTAGCAGAAAAAAAGTAACTGATTCTTCCGATTCCTCTTTCGAAGAAATAGTAAAAAAAGCAAAACAAAACATTTACGATGGTGATATTTTTCAATTGGTTATTTCTAAGAGATTTACCGCATCGTACAAAGGAGACTTACTAAACCTCTACCGTGCATTGAGAATAATCAATCCGTCACCTTATATGTATTTCATGGAAATGCCCGAAGAAGTTACGGTAATAGGAACATCACCGGAAGACTTAATTAAGGTTAGGGATAGAAAAGCATCCATACTTCCTATTGCGGGTACAAGAAAACGCGGAGCAACTGAGAAAAGAGATTTGGAGCTTGAAGCAGAGTTGCTTGCAGACCCTAAGGAAAAAGCGGAACACATCATGTTAGTCGACTTGGCACGCAACGATCTTGGAAGAGTTTGCGATTACAATACTGTTAAAATAAAAGAGTATATGAAGATCCATCGCTTCTCGCATGTAATGCATATAGTTTCAAGAGTAGAAGGGACTTTGAAGAACAACAAGGATTGTATTGATGCCTTTACTGCCGCCTTCCCTGCCGGAACGGTTTCCGGTGCCCCGAAAATAAAGGCAATGGAACTTATTCATCAATACGAAAAAAGTTTAAGAAATATTTATGCAGGCTCAGTCGGGTATATAGATTTTAGAGGCAACCTCGATATGTGCATCGCAATAAGAACCCTTTTTTCAATAAAGGATAAAATACATTGGCAAGCCGGTGCAGGTATTGTTGCCGATAGTAAACCTGAATTGGAATATAAAGAGATTAACAACAAAGCGGCTGTACTGGTTAACGCATTGAAATATGCTGAAATAATTGATGAACCAAACAAAGAGTAAAAATGAAAATATTAGTTATAGATAATTACGATTCCTTTACTTTTAATCTTGTACAACTTATCGGAAAGTTTACCGATGATATAATTGTAAAGCGAAACGATAAAATAACGCCGGATGAAATAAAAAAGATAAATCCCGATAAAATTGTAATATCTCCGGGTCCCGGTATTCCTAAAGATTCCGGAATATCCATAGAAGTTATAAAAACAATAGGAAAAAATACTCCTCTGCTAGGCGTTTGTCTTGGTCATCAAGCTATCGGAGAAGTATTCGGAGCCAATATAATTAATGCTCCGGAATTAATGCACGGAAAATCTTCCGCAGTATTACATACCGCTCAAGGTATATTCAAAAACGTTCCACAAAATTTTAACGCCGGAAGATACCACTCGCTTATTATCGATTCATCTTCCGTTCCCGACGAATTGGAAATAACATCGCATACGGAAGATGGAATAATAATGGGTATTAAACATAAGCAATACCCTATTGAGGGAATTCAATTTCATCCCGAATCAATTTTAACACCCGAAGGTGAAACAATAATTAAAAACTGGTTGGAACAATGATTAAAAAAGTATTACAAAATATTCTTGAAGGAAAGAACCTTTCGTTTGAAGAAGCAACGAACACCGCTAATTTGTTGATGAACGGTAAGATTAATAATTCGCAGATTGCGGCTTTGCTAACAGCACTTAAGTACAAAGAGGAAACACCTGAAGAGATAGCGGGCTTTGCAATGGCAATGCGAAACAACGGAATTAAAATCAGTTGTAACATTCACAATACAATTGACGTTTGTGGCACCGGTGGCGATAACTCCAATTCGTTTAATATCTCTACCGCAGTGGCTTTTGCGGTTGCCGGAGCAGGAGTAAACGTTGCGAAGCACGGCAACAGATCAATTACCAGCAAAAGCGGCAGTTCCGATGTTCTTTCGGAACTTGGTGTTAATATTGATTTAACACCCAATGAATCTGAAGAAGCATTAAAAAAAATCGGTGTGGCATTTCTCTTTGCACCAATCTATCATCCGGCAATGAAATATGCTGCACCTGTAAGATTGGAACTCGGTTTTAAAACAATTTTCAACATACTTGGTCCGCTTACAAATCCTGCGGATGTTACAAAACAAATGATTGGTGTATTCAACGAAAAAACAGCTTATAAAATGGCGGAAGCCGCTAATCTACTGGGGATGGAACGGGTGGCTTTTATTTGCACCAATGACCGATACGATGAAATTACATTAACGGATTCTACAAAAGTAATCGAATTAAATAACTCGGAGATATCAACACAAACTATAACCGCATCAACATTTGGTTATGATACGATAGAGCTTTCCGAAATCGAAGGCGGAACTCCGTTTGATAATGCACAAATTATTCTTGATTTGTTTTCGAGCGGGGCAAGAACGACACACTTTAATGTTGTTGCCGCCAATACTGCACTGGCTCTTTATATATCCGGTAAATATTCATCGTTAAAACTTGCGCAAGAAGCGGCGGAAGATTCTCTTCTTTCCGGCAAAGCATTAAATAAATTAAACAAATTAATCGAGTTCGGTAAAAACCATGAGTAATATTTTAGAAAATATTGTTGAGGTAAAACAAGACGAAGTGAAATTTCTGCGAAGTAATTTTACACTATCCCGATTTTCAGATTATCAATTTTTTGATACTGAGTGTATTGATTTTACAAATGCTTTATCAACTAAGAATGAAATTTCAATTATTGCGGAAATAAAAAAAGCCTCTCCCTCAAAGGGAATTATCAGAAACAACTTCAATCACCTTGCTATAGCTGATGTTTACATGAGCAACGGAGCCGATGCAATCTCAGTTTTAACGGACAAGAAGTTTTTCGAGGGTAATGTGAAATATTTGGAAGAAATTGCGAAGATGAAAAGCATCCCTTTATTAAGGAAAGATTTTATCATTGACGAATACCAAGTTTATGAAGCAAAAGCATACGGAGCCGATGCAATACTTTTGATATCGGAAATTCTATCGACAAAACAAATTAACGAATTAACAAATGCCGCATACGAACTGGGAATGTCTGTTTTACTCGAAATGCACAGCGATAGTCAATTATCGAAGATTGATTTTTCACTAAATAAAATAATCGGAATTAACAACAGAGACCTAACAACCTTTGTAACAAATATCAAAACAACCGGAAAGATTGCCGATAAACTCCCTTCCGATTCTATACTTGTTTCTGAATCCGGAATACAAAGCAATAACGATTTGGAATATCTGAAAACGGTAAATACCAATGCAATACTGGTCGGAGAACATTTTATGAAATCCGATGATATTAAAAAAGCCGTTTTGGAAATGAAGAAAAGTTGTAAAATAATAAACTAAATTATATATATACTTAACGAGTTTCTGTGGCACTTAAAATTAAAATATGCGGAATAACAAGACTTAAAGATGCTCAACTATGCGTAGAATATGGGGTTGATGCAATCGGATTTGTATTTTATCGAAAAAGCAAACGATATATTACTCCTGATGAGGCATATAACATTGCAAAATCTCTACCGATTTTCACTCACAAAGTTGGTGTATTTGTTAATGAAAGTTATAACGAAGTTAACAATATTGCAGAATCTGTAGGGCTTACGGCTGTACAGTTACACGGAAATGAATCGCCGGAATATACAGCCGAAATTAAACATCCGGTAATTAAGGCTTTTGGAGTTGATAAAAATTTCGATTTTTCGCAAACAACTCAATACACCAATTCCGCAATTTTATTAGATGTTAAAAACACTATGGAATACGGCGGTACGGGAAAATCGTTTGATTGGAAATTGATCCCCGAATCTATTAGAAACAGAGTAATAGTTGCAGGCGGAATATCGGCACGAAATATTAAAAATATGTATAACACAATTGCTCCCTATGCGGTTGACCTTTCATCGTCTGTTGAGATTGAGCCCGGAATTAAGGACGCAAAGAAAATAATTGAGATAATGAATATTATAAAACAAATAAATAATAAAAATGAATAGTCACTTATACACCGCCCCGGATGAAAAGGGAAAGTACGGCAACTACGGCGGAAAGTTTGTACCGGAAACTTTAATATCGGCTTTGTACGAACTTGAAGAAACTTACAAAGAAGCACGACAAGATGAAAATTTCCTTAAAGAATTAAGCGAACTTCAGAAAAATTACAACGGAAGAGAGACACCCTTGACCTTTGCAGACAGACTGACGGCACATTACGGCAAAGGGAAAATATATCTTAAACGGGAAGATCTAAACCATACCGGTGCTCATAAACTTAACAATACACTCGGACAAATATTACTGGCAAAGCGACTCGGGAAGAAAAGAATAATTGCCGAAACCGGTGCAGGTCAACATGGAGTTGCAACA
>Ga0256913_10000681_pt1 | contig 17788 bp, 14 predicted proteins | sample Axial_MatmetaG_FD_185970 | JGI IMG/M metagenome (GOLD analysis project Ga0256913, IMG submission 185970) | Deep-sea worm associated microbial mat communities from Axial Seamount, Juan de Fuca Ridge, Pacific Ocean - Axial_Mat | ecosystem: Environmental > Aquatic > Marine > Oceanic > Microbial... | reverse complement strand
AAAATAGAAATTATTATTGCGGAAATAGATAAACTTCTTTCTACGTATTCTTTCGGAAAAGTTGTTCGTGAAGGGGTTAATGTTGCAATTGTCGGGCGTCCAAACGTCGGTAAATCTTCCTTGTTAAATTACATTGTAAAAGATTCGAGAGCAATTGTAAGCGAAATTCCGGGAACCACAAGAGATATAATTAGTGAAGAAATCTCTATCGACGGAATACTTTTCAAATTATTCGACACTGCCGGCATACGATTAACAAACAACGCCGTTGAGCAAGAAGGTGTTAAGCGAAGTAAAGAAGCGATAAAAAATTCCGATATCATATTATTAATAGACGAAGTAGTTAACGGAATAGATAAAAAATTATATAATGAGTTAATTAATCTTATTCCAAAAGAGAGAATAATTACGGTATTAAATAAATCCGATTTATCACAAACAAACAATACAAAACAAAAGGTCGATATATATATATCCGTCCTTAACGGAAACGGATTGACTGAATTGTTGGAACTCTTAAAAAAGAAAGCCTTGGGGAATAATTCATTTACGGAAAAATCCGCTGTAATTAATAATGTAAGACATTATAACTCTCTTTTTAAAGCAAAAGCAAGTTTGAAAGAAGCTATAAAATCCTTAAAACAAAATCTTTCCGGAGAATTTGTTTCAATAAATTTAAGAGCTGCGGAAGATTCTCTTGGAGAAATAATCGGAAAAGTTACAACAGACGATATACTAAATAATATATTCGATAATTTTTGTATCGGAAAATAAATGTTTCACGTGAAACAATAAAGTCTATTTACTCTCGATTATAATTAATCTTTTCATGTTTCACGTGAAACAAATTTTATAAAAAAGTTAAAACATAACCTATGAAAGAATATGATGTAATTGTTGTAGGCGGGGGACATGCCGGAATAGAGGCTGCGATGGCGACAGCCAAAATGGGTGTTGCAACTTTGTTGATAACAATGGATAAAAACGCAATGGGACGAATGTCATGCAATCCCGCAATCGGTGGAAGCGCCAAAGGACATCTTGTTCACGAAATTGATGTGCTGGGCGGAATGATGGGGCAAATTGCCGATAATACCGGAATTCAATTCAGAATACTAAATAAATCAAAAGGGCCCGCTGTTTGGGCGGGAAGATGCCAATCCGATAGAGCCTTATATGAAAAGGAAGCAACTCGTGTTGTTAATTCGGTAAAAGAATTGGACATATTTGAAGATTCGGTAACAGAGGCCTTTGAAGAAAACAAACAAATAACCGGTGTAAAAACAGCTTCCGGTACAGAATTCAAATGCAAAGCTCTTATCTTAACAGCCGGTACTTTTTTAAGCGGAATAATGTATACCGGACTTGTTGCAACCGAGGGGGGACGCTACGGCGAACCTGCCTCCAAAGGATTAACCGAATCAATTGCTGCAATGGGATTTGAACATGGTAAACTGAAAACAGGAACTCCTCCCAGATTGGATAGTAATTCAATAGATTTTTCCGTACTTGTTGAACAACCCGGAGATGAAATTCCGGAACCGTTTTCCGTCTTTACCGATAAATCGAAATTTCCTTTTCTTCCTCAGGTCAGTTGTCATATCACTTACACCAACGAAGCCGTTCATCGGGTTTTGGAAAAGGGCTTTGACGAATCACCATTATTTACGGGAATAATTAATGGTGCGGGTCCCAGATATTGTCCCTCTATCGAAGATAAGATTGTAAGATTTAACGATAAACCGAAACACCAATTGTTTTTGGAGCCGGAAGGATTGACTTCCGATGAAATTTATTTAAATGGTTTTTCTTCATCTCTTACAGCAGAAATTCAACTTGAAGCTATGCACCTTATTAAAGGATTAGAAAATGTAAAAATGAACAGACCTGCATATGCAGTGGAATACGACTATTTTCCTCCTTATCAAGTGGATTTAACTTTGGAAACAAAAAAAATTAGCGGACTCTATTTTGCGGGGCAAATTAACGGAACCTCCGGTTATGAAGAAGCTGCCGGACAAGGACTTGTTGCAGGAATTAATGCTGCATTAAAAATTATGAAACGCGGTGAATTTGTTCTTAAAAGAAGCGAATCGTATATCGGTGTTTTGATTGATGATCTTGTCGGAAAATCTACCGACGAACCTTACAGAATGTTTACTTCACGAGCAGAACACAGATTAATTCTTCGCCAGGATAATGCCGACAGACGATTAATGAAATACGGATATGAATTCGGCCTTATACCGAAAGAAGTTTATAACGAAATTAAAGAGAGAGAGGTTCTAATATCCGTAGGTAAAGAATTTTTACATAATTTTAAAATAAAACCTAAAGATGTTGAAAAATATTTTGAAGAAATCGGCTCTTCCAAACTGGAAAATTCCGAACATGCCGACAAGATTATAAAACGTCCCGAAGTAAAATTATATGATTTATTAAATCTATATAAAAAGAGAGAGATATCCACCATTAACAAATTGCTCGTGAATAAAAAGGCAATAGAACAAATAGAGATAGAAACAAAATTTGAAGGATATATTGCCCGTCAATACGAAATGATTAACAAAATGGAAAAATTAGAAAAAGTTAAAATACCTATAGATTTTGAATATTATAAAATAACTCAAATATCTGCCGAGGGAAGAGAAAAATTACAAAAAATAAAACCGCGTACAATAGGACAGGCTTCCCGAATTTCAGGCGTTTCTCCTTCGGATATTTCCGTTTTATTAGTATATTTGCGAAATTAAAATAAATTCATTGAGGCGTTTGTGGATAAAGAAACAGAATATTTACTTCAATTAAAAAAAATATTTTGGGATAATGATATTCATCCTGATGAATATCAATTGCAAAAACTTGCAAAATATGCCGATTTGGTTGTTAAAAAAAATCAAACTATTAATTTAATTTCCCGTAAAGATGAAAAAAACATTGTGGAAAATCATATTTTTATTTCCGCATTTTTGTCCGAATATTTACCCGATAAAATTAATAGGTTCTTAGATATCGGCACCGGCGGCGGTTTCCCGGGTATTCCTCTTTCCATTGTTAACCCGATGATGAAGGGCGTACTTGTGGATTCAATTAAGAAAAAAACCGATGCGGTTTCCGAATTTATAAATACCTTGAAATTAGGAAAGCTAAAAGTAATTAATAGTCGCGTGGAAAGTTCCGAATTTAAAGAAAAATATTCCAAAAAATTTGATTTAATTGTAAGCCGCGCAACAGTTCCTTTAATTATTTTATTTAGATATAGTTTACCATTAATTAAAGATAAAGCTTATATAATGGCATTAAAAGGGGGCGACCTTACAGAAGAATTTAAAATAGCGGAAACAAAATACGGCGCATACATAAAAAAACACACAATATTTGAACTGGCTTATAAACCCTCAAATTTAAGAAACGAAAAAGATAAAAAATTAGTTTTGCTGGAGTTAACCAAGTGACGGAAGAAAAAAAATTATTTGACGAAATAAGTAAACTATCAACAGAGCAAAGAAACCCGAACTCTGTTAATATAGATATGCAATCAACCGAAGAAATTTTACGGATAATAAACGAAGAAGATAAAAAGGTTCCTTTCGCAGTAGAAAAAGAAATCCCGTACATTGCCAAAGCGGTTGATGTTATTGTGGATGCAATAAAAAACGGAGGCCGCCTTTTTTATTTCGGAGCTGGCACAAGCGGAAGATTAGGTGTTGTTGATGCTTCCGAATGCCCGCCTACTTTCGGGGCACCCGAAGATTTAATTAACGGATATATTGCCGGCGGTAAAGAAGCAATGTTTGTAGCACAAGAAGGTGCCGAAGATTTTGAAAGCGGCGGAGCTGAAGAAGTTGTTAAAGCCGGTGTTACAAGCAAAGATGTTGTCTGCGGAATAGCCGCAAGCAGACGAACCCCTTACGTAATTGGTGCCGTAAAAAAGGCAAAGGAAATAGGAGCAAAAACCCTTTATATTACCGCAACTCCCCGAGAGTCTTTTAACATAAAAGAGGTAGATATTGCAATGTGCCCTCACGTCGGACCGGAAGTGGTTATGGGTTCTACCAGAATGAAAAGCGGTACCGCACAAAAATTAATACTAAATATGCTTACAACAACAACTTTTGTTCGTCTCGGTAAAACATACGAAAATATGATGATTGATCTTCAACAAACAAATAAAAAACTTGTTGAACGTTCAAAACGTATTGTAATGACTATTACCGGTGTAAGTTACGAAGAAGCCGCCGAATATCTAAAAAAGGCAAAAGGCCATGTAAAAACGGCATTGGTTATGATTCTTGCAAATGTGGATTTGGAAGAAGCAAAAAAACGTTTGGAAAAAGCCGACGGCTTTGTACGTAAAGCAATTTCACTTAATAAATAATTAAACTTAAATCTTTTTCTTTCGTTTTTGGGAAACTAAAACCCGAGTGAAATGCTCATACATAATCTAAACAACTCTCCGCTTTTTAAAGGAAAGTACAGCATTATAAACCACAAAGTTTACGGTACAAACAAAAAGATTGTATATTTTGTTGTTTAAGTTTTATCAACACTATTGTAGTACCGTTACTGCCTCCATACTTTGTTTCGGACAAATGCCAACTATGGTAACTTCCATAAAAAATTATACTTTTTTGGAACTCAACTAAATTTCATTTGTACAATGCTATTGTTGTTCAAAATTTCGAAATAGTTTCAACTTGTTATTTTATCATTAAAATAAAATTTATGTTATGAGTATTCTAGTTGAAAACCTTACAAAAAAATACGGCTCTCAAAGAGCTGTAGACAATATCACATTTGAAGTAAAAACCGGTGAAATTGTCGGATTTCTGGGACCAAACGGTGCCGGCAAAACAACTACAATGAAAATTATTACTTGCTTTATGGCGCCAACCGACGGCGATGTAAAGGTAAACGGACTCTCCATTCACAATAACCAAGACGACATAAAAAAGAAAATAGGATACCTTCCCGAAAGCAATCCTCTCTATAACGAAATGCCCGTCTTGGAATATCTTGAATATGCGGCAAAATTAAACGGCGTTCCCGCATCAAAGGTTCAGGAAAGAATTATAGAAATGGTTCGTTTAACCGGACTGAATTCCGAGAAGCATAAAAACATCGGCGAGTTATCAAAAGGATTTAAACAACGCGTTGGTTTGGCTCAGGCAATGATTCACGACCCCGAAATATTAATTCTGGATGAGCCTACTACCGGTCTTGACCCTAACCAAATTGTAGAAATCAGAAAACTTATCAGAGAACTGGGACGAGAAAAAACTGTTATCCTAAGTACTCACATTTTGCCCGAAGTAGAAGCGGTTGCCGACAGAATTTTGATTATCAATCAAGGAAAAATTGTTGCCGACGGAACCGCGGCTAATCTTAGAAAACAAGCACAAGGTGTTGAGGTTTTACGTGTTCAAATTTCCGAAGCGGAAAACAGTAATACGGTTTTTAATGAATTAAAAAATTTGGAAACCGTTGCAATGATTGACCCTGTTCCCGAAGAAGAAAACACGTTTTTGATTAACAGCAAAGAAAATGTTTCCTCCAAAAAAAACATCTTTAATCTTTGCGTAAAAAACAATTGGGTGTTAACGGAATTAACACCGCTTGAAACAAAACTTGAAGACATTTTTAGAGAATTAACAACAAATTAAACGCTATGAAAGAGATTTGGATTATTGCAAAACGGGAATTAAAATCTTATTTCGATTCCCTTTCGGCTTACATTCTTATTACGGTTTTTCTCGGTTTAACCGGATTTTTTACCTGGCTTTACGGCTCCGATATTTTTTTTATCGGACAAGCAACTTTGCAACCGTTTTTCTCGATTGCCTATTGGACTCTCTTTTTCTTTATACCGGCATTAACCATGAAAATGATTGCCGAAGAGAAAAAATCAGGAACAATGGAATTATTACTTACAAAACCGGTATCCGATTTTCAGGTTGTAACCGGTAAGTTTTTAGCCGTATTGTTATTGGTAATAATTGCTCTTGCTTTCTCGTTACCTTACTACATAACGGTTTCCTTAATAGGGCCCGTTGACCATGGTGCGGTTATACTCGGGTATTTCGGTATGATATTGATGAGTATGACTTTTATCAGTATAGGAATTTTCGCAAGCAGTATTACCAATAATCAAATTGTCGCTTTTTTATTATCGTTATTTATCGGTGTATTCTTCCTAATAATTTTTGATGTACTCTCGGCAAACTTTACCGGGGGACTCGGATTGTTTTTTAATTACTTAAGTCTTTCTCCTCATTACGAATCTATTGCAAGAGGTGTTATAGACAGCAAAGATTTAATTTATTTTTTATCTATAACCACATTAGGATTATTTTTAGCAAAAACCGTTTTATCAAAAAGAAATATAGTTGAATAAAGAACAGCCATGATTACACGAAAAAAATTACAGACGAATGTACTGCTAACCATAGCAATAATTGTTTTGCTTAATTTGGTTGCGGCAAAGCTCTTTTTCCGCTTAGATTTTACGGACGACCAGCGCTACAGCTTAAGTAACGCAACAAAAAACATTTTAAAAGAACTTGACGAACCGGTAACGGTTAAAGCATATTTTTCCGAAAACTTACCGCCCGATATCGAAAAGGCAAGAACGGATTTTAGAGATTTGCTTATCGAATACAATAACTACTCCGACGGAAATGTTGTTTACGAATTCATTAATCCTAACGAAAGTCAGGAAACGGAAATGGAAGCGCAACGTGCCGGGGTTAGCCCAATTATGATTAACGTAAGAGAACGCGACCAAATGAAACAGCAGCGCGCTTATCTTGGTGCCGTTGTTGAATATGGTGATAAAAAGGAGATAATTCCCTTTATTCAACCCGGTGCCGCTATGGAATTTGCTCTCTCTACAAGTATTAAAAAACTTACCCTTGCTTCAAAACCGGAAGTGGGAATTTTGCAAAGTTTCGGTTGCCCCGATTTATCGGAACTGCAACAGATAAACAAACAATTATCGGTACTATATAATGTTAAGAGATATACATACGCCGATACTGCAAAAATTCCAACAAAATTCAAAACCTTTATGGTTATTGCTCCAACAGATTCCATTCCTGCCGACTTTTTTACAAAGTTAGATAACTACTTGGCTTCCGGCGGAAGGGTGCTTTTGGCACTAAACAGAGTGGAAGGAGATTTAACTACCATACAGGGAAAATCGGTAAACACCGGATTTGAAAATTGGCTTTTAGAAAAGGGACTAAATCTTGAAAACAGTTTTATAATAGATGCAAACAGCGGCAGTGTTATGGTCCGCCAGCAGCAGGGAATGTTTGTTATGAATATTCCGGTAAAATTCCCGTATTTGCCGAATATTTCCACATTTAAAAAACATCCTATTACGGAGGGACTTGAATCTGTTGTTATGCCTTTTGTAAGTCCCATTAAAATTGAGCCTAAAGATACTACAATCAATTTTACTGTTTTGGCAACAACATCCGATAAAGCGGGTACGGAAAAACCGCCGGTATATTTTAATATCCATAAAAAATGGAGTGCCTTGGATTTTACCGAATCTAAGTTGCCCGTTGCGGTTGTTGCCGAAGGAAAACTTTCCGGAAACACCGAAAGCAAAATGGTTTTATTTTCCGATGGCGATTTTGTTGTAAACGGAACCGGACAAAACGCCCGCGAACTTCAACCCGATAATATTAACTTTTTTGTCAACTCCGTTGATTGGCTTTCGGACGATACCGGCTTAATAGATTTGCGAACAAAGGGTGTGACTTCGCGTCCTATTAACCCCAATATCGAAGAGGGGACAAGGACTTTCTTAAAATATTTAAACTTTTTATTACCTATATTTTTGGTAATTCTTCTTGGAATTTACCGCTGGAAAATAAGAAAACGAAACAGAAACAAATTAATGCATACGGATTATGTTTAAACAAAAATCAAACAAAACGCTTGGAATAGTTTTAGTAATATTGGGTCTGCTTGTTCTTTATCTTTACGTTGGTAACGGCGGCAGAAAGGAAAGAACATTCAATAAAAATATTGTCTCGATCGATACTTCGGCCGTTACGGTAATGTATGTTTATCCTAAATCCTATAAAGGAAAAGAGATTAAACTTTTTAAGGATAACGGAAGCTGGAAAGTACAACTTAAAAACGGTAAAACGGCAACAGTACCCGCCTCTAAGATGGAAACCTTTTTCAGAACGCTTGCCAATATTAAAGCAAAACGTCTTGTGGCAAAAACAAAAGAGAAATGGAAGAAATACGAGGTTGGCGAAAACGCAACACGCGTAAAACTAATGGAGGGCAACAGCGAAGTGTTAAATATTGTTTTGGGTAAATTTTCATTTAGCCAACCTCGGGAAATTAATTCTTATGTGCGTCTTTCAGACAATCCCGATGTTTATGTTGTAGAGGGATTTTTGGAAGGAACATTCAATCATGATGTTAACTATTTCCGTAACAACAAAATACTAAGCGAAGATTATCAAAAAATAAAATCCGTAAAATTCGAGTATCCGAAAGAATCATTCACGCTTAGCCGTTTTGGAAAAAACTGGACAATTGGAAATTCAAAAGCCGATTCCGCAGAAACCGTAAAATATATCCGCTCTATTGCTCGTTTAACAAGCAATGCTTTTGTTGATTCCGTTAACGATTTTAGCGCTACTAAAATTGTTACCATTGAATTGGACGATAGTACGGTTTGCAGAATAACCGCAGCAAAAATAGATTCATCGTGGATAATTAACTCTTCCGAAAATCCGGAAAGTTATTTTGACGGAGCAAAAGATGACCTTTACAAAAAAATCTTTATCTCTCAAAAAAAACTTCTTAAATAATTTCATCTTTCATTTAACATAGAATAATGCAAGCATTTGTGTTATTCTATGTTTTTTTTCATATTATAACTTCGCACTATAAAAAACAGGCACGCATTATATTTTATATTTGTCTGTTATCTTCATAAGAGCGTTAATTATTTAGTGAAAAAAAATTAAAGCATATATTTAACATTATCTAAAACAAGAGAAAAGAGAATCACATGAAAAAACTGTTTTTTATTATTGTTGTTATATTGTTTACGCAATTTACTGCTGTTACTCAGGTTAATTTTTTAATGCTTTCCGTTGGCACGGAATATAAAGCCGTTGGAGATATAAATTGGGCGGCACTTTATTTAAACGTGAGTTTATAATCCTTATTCTTTCAACCGAACGGTTATTGCTTTCCATTTAACACATAAACTTCTATCGGCAATAATTAATAATAATTTTTGATTAACCTCGTTGTCGTTCTGTTGTATATATCTGTTCTTGCACCTTTTTATTTATATTATATAATTTACAATTATATATTTATTATTTTTGCTATCCGGAATTTGTTTTGCAACATTATTATGAGAAAAAATGAAAAATAAATATATATTCGGCGGAATAATAATTCTTGTGTTTTTCGCAATTATGGGATACCTTTTCACGCAAACCAACATTAAGTACGAAGAAGACTTTTCGAAAATCGAAAAAACAAAAGGGCGTATAAAAGCAACCGGTATTTGGGTAAAGGAAAAAAAATATCAAATAAATAAAGAAGCCAAAACCTTTATCTTCTATATGAAAGATTACAAAGGGAAAGAGCTTAAAGTTGTTTATAAGGGAACAATTCCTAATAATTTTGAATCTTCAACAAGCGTTGTTGTTACCGGTAAATACAAGAACGGAAAATTTTATGCTTCCGATATTTTAACCAAATGCCCTTCAAAATATGAAACATCTTATGAAGCAAGCAAAAAGAATTTATAATTTATTCGACAAAAAAACTTAAAAGGAAAAACAGATGATTGGAAATATATTGTTAACGCTGGCATTGTTCTCTTCTGTTTTTTCAATAATAATGTATTTGTTAACGTACAAAGGAAACAACAAAGCATTAAATTTAGCTCGCATCGGTTATCATGTTTCAACAATATCCGTACTTGGAGCCTCAACCTTTTTGATGTTCGCAATCTTAAATCATCATTACGAATTCAGATATATTTACAATTATTCCAACAGTGATCTTTCTTTGGGAATGTTAATGTCAACATTTTACGCCGGTCAGGAGGGCAGTTTTATGCTTTGGCTCCTTTTTACAGCTCTTGCCGGAATCGCTTTGCTTGAATATACCTCTAAAAAGGGAAAAGATTTGGAAAGCAGAGTAATGATGATTTACACGTTGGCACTAGCATTTCTTCTTATTTTGGTTAGCCCCGGACTTAAAAGTCCCTTTGAATATATTTGGACAACCCCGACTTACATTCCTCTTGGAAGTATTAATTCAAAATTTTTATCGCTTCCATTCATAAAAGAATTTTTCTTTACCGACCAAACCAACGGAACTCATTTAATTTTGATGAATAAAAAACTTGCGAACTTATTGGCAAACAATGGAATTTCTCTCAACGAATTTATTATATACGGAAGAGGGTTAAATCCGTTACTCAATAATTTTTGGATGCAAATTCACCCGCCTTTACTCTTTGTCGGATTTGCAATGTCAACGGTTCCTTTTGCCTTTGCCTTTGCCGCATTAATTAAAAACGATTACCGAGAATGGATTATTCCCTCGTTGCCGTGGCTTTCTGCCGCTATGATGATTCTCGGACTCGCAATAATGCTCGGCGGGTATTGGTCGTACATAATTCTCGGCTGGGGCGGATATTGGGGATGGGACCCCGTGGAAAATTCCTCCCTTGTTCCGTGGATAATCGGAGTTGCCGGCATTCATACAATGCTTATTCAAAAACATACACAAAAAAACGGAGGTGCGGGAAGATTTATTAAAACAAATTTAATCTTATCTATACTTACTTATTTGTTGGTCTTATATTCTACGTTTCTTACCCGCAGCGGTGTACTTGGCGATGCTTCGGTTCATTCTTTTGTTTCGCCGGGCAAAGTTGTTTATTTTTTCCTGCTTATGTTTATTATTTCCTTTACATTACTGGGGTTTGGTGCTGTTGCCTATCGTTGGAAATATTTGGAAAAAACTTTCTCGGCCGAAGAAAACTTCCTTTCGCGAGAACTTGCCTTGTTTACCGGAACCGTGGTTTTAATCGGTTCTGCAATAATTATTATTGCGGGAACCTCGGCTCCTTTGTTCGGCTCTTCTGTTGATGTAAGTTTTTATAATCGAATGAATTTACCTGTTGCAATTATCATCGGATTTTTAAACGGACTTAGTCTTTTCCTCAGTTGGAAATCTACCGACGAAAAAACCCTTGCCAAACGTTTAACGGTACCGGTTATAATGACCGTTATTTTTACAATTATAACTGTTTTGCTCGCAAAAATTTCCGACATAATGGCTGTAATTCTTTTAGCTTCCGCATACTTCACTATTGCGGCTAACTTAATTGCGGCATATAATGTAATAAAAAAGAGTGCAATAAAATTAGGAGCATATGTTTCCCATATCGGTTTTGCAATTTTTATTTTAGGAGTGTTGGCTTCGGCTTGGTTTACAAAAGAGGCACAAGTTGATTTAACTTTAGGAGAACCGAAAAATGTTTTCGGGTATAACCTTACTTTTACCGGTTACCGTGTAATAGAGAACGGGGAAAAATTCGCTTTTGATGTTGAAATTGAAGACGGAAATTCAAGAAAACGCCTTACACCCGTTATGTATTATTCCGACTATAATAAAAGTCTTATGCGCGACCCCGATATTCTTGATTTGATAACGAAGGACTTATATATAGCCCCCGTTAGCTACGAAGATGCAAAAACAGTTGCCGGTAATAATATAACGGAATTTATTCTTTCTAAAAACGAATCGGTAAAATTTAATAATTGCAAAATCACTTTTTTAAGATTTGATTTTTCAAAAGACGCAATGAACTCAATGCAAGCAGGAAAGGATTTTTACATAGGGGCCGTTTTAAAAGTTGAAAAAAACGAAGATGAATATTTTGTAGCTCCCAAAATGAGAAGTAGCAATATGAGGCATGATTTTGAAAGTGTTCTGTTGGAAGAAATAAACCTTAAAATAGATTTAATAAATTTGGACGCAACCGGTAAAATTAAAATCGCCGTTTCCGAAAATAATAATTCCGATTATGCCGAAACAAAAAAAGCCGTATTCCATACGGAAGTAAGTATAAAACCGTACATGAATTTAATTTGGTCGGGAACAATAATAATGTTTTTGGGATTTTTTATTGCCGTTATTCGCAGAAGCAGATTAACTTCCTACTAAAAACAAAAAGCCCCGAAGCAACAGAATACTTCGGAGCTTAACTACTAACCGATTATTTTTAATTAATCCTCAATTACCGGAAGATCTGCAAAATATCTCATTATTACTTCATCGGGTAGTTTGTAATCTTCAAGTTTATTATCAATGTAAGAACCGTAGGAGGCCAAATCTAAGAACCCGTGACCGGAAAGATTAAACAAAATTGTTTTTGCTTCATTACGTTCTTTACATATTTTAGCTTGTTCAATGGCACCTTTTATGGCGTGGGCACTCTCCGGTGCAGGCAAAATTCCCTCTGTTGTAAGGAACAATTTAGCCGCATCAAAAACCTCAACCTGATGATAGTTCACGGCTTCAATAATTTTGTTTTCGTAAAGATTGGAAACCGTGGGAGCCATGCCGTGGTAACGTAATCCGCCGGCGTGTATTGCGGGTGGAATAAATGTGTGCCCGAGTGTAAACATTTTTAATATAGGAGTAAACCCGACGGTATCACCGTAATCATATGCAAGCTTCCCTTTTGTAAGCGTTGGGCATGAAGAAGGTTCTACCGCAATGACTTTTAAATCGGGTTTATCGCCGGATAACTTATCACGTAAAAACGGAAAACTCAAGCCGGCAAAGTTACTTCCGCCACCTGCAGAAGCAATAATAATATCGGGATACTCGTCAACTTTAGCAAGTTGCAGACGTGCCTCTTCCCCGATAATGGATTGATGCAACATAACATGATTAAGAACCGAGCCGAGAGCATAATTTGTGTCGGAATTATTTGCGGCAATTTCAACGGCTTCGCTTATTGCAACACCAAGAGAACCGGGTGAATCGGGGTCTTCGCTTAAAATTTGTCGTCCAGATTGTGTTCTGTCGGAAGGAGAGGCATAAACCCTTGCATCGTGTAATTGCATTAGTGTTCTTCTATACGGTTTTTGTTCGTAACTTACCTTAACCATATAAACTTCCAAATCTATTCCGAAATGCTGGGTTGCAATGGATAAGGCGCTGCCCCATTGTCCCGCACCAGTTTCGGTAACAATCTTTTTTACTCCTGCACGTTTATTGTAGTAAGCCTGTGCAATGGCTGTATTGGTTTTATGGCTTCCTGCAGGGTTACTTCCTTCGTACTTAAAATAGATTTTAGCCGGTGTTCCCAAAGCCTCTTCCAATCTGAAAGCCCGATGCATAGCTGTAGGGCGACTTAAGGAATAGAGTTCCAAAATTTCTTCAGGTATATCAATAAAACGCTCGGGGCTCATTTCTTGCATAATTAATTCTTCCGGAAAAAGCGGAGCCAAATCATCGGGGCTAACCGGTTTTTTTGTTGCGGGATTTAAAGGCATTGCTAACGGAGCCGGTAAATCCGGAAGAATGTTATAATACTTTGTAGGCATTTCGCTTGGGGTAAGATAAATTTGATTGTTCCTCATTTTGTTCTCCATAATATTATTGTTAAGAAAAAAAGTTCAAAAAAAAAGCCGTTTTAAAAACGGCTTTAAAAGAAAAAAGCCGTGAAAAGTATTCCAACTATCCACGGCTTTATATAAAAATTAATATAACTTTAGGATAGTGGAACATTACAGCACCACCACCACCAATTGTTTCTATTTGTAACTTTTAATTTCATGATTGTTAAAATTATTAAATCTTAAGAAAGATGCAAATGTAAAAATAAAAAAATTACTAAAACTGAATATTTAACCGTATATATTTTATACCAATTTTTCATTTTCGGAATAGTCGTTTACAAGAGATTCCCGTTCAAGTACTTTTGCTTCTATTTTTTTTGCAATGGAAGGATATTTGGGAATCAATTTATCGAAAGATGCTTTATCCAAAGAATAGAGATGACAGAATGTAATTGCCTTAACGGAAGCAATACGTGTTTTGTTTTTGAAAAGGGCAATTTCTCCAAATAAATCGCCCGATTTTATTCTGGCAATTTCATGTGTATCGTGTTCGTTTAATACAACAAGTTCCCCTTTTATTACAAAAAAAACTTTTTGCCCGAAATCTCCTTCGTGAAAAAGAAACTCGTTGGGAAGAATAATAATTTCATTTAAATATCCGGCAAGTTCATTAATAAATTCTAAACTTGCTCCTTTGAATAAATCCAAATTTTTAATTAAATCTTGTTTTAAAAAGGTGTCCAATTCTGCCCTTAAACCCGGAGGTAGTTTTTTTAAGAAATTATCTTCATCAAAACTCAATTTGTTTTTCCATAAATAGAAAAAATATTGTTTGATTTTGATAACCAAATTTTTAGGCGGGTTTCTGTATTTTACCAAAGCAGATAAATTTTCGAGATTGGCAATAAATTTTTCGTGCGCCGGATCCCGTTTGGTAATTACGGAAACAACACTACCTATAAGATATCCGTAAAAACCAACCCCTATAATCATTACGGCACTTGCATAAAGTTTTTCTGCATTTGTTGTAGGAACAATATCTCCGTAACCGACCGTTGTTAATGTGGTGGTTGTCCAATAAAGAGAAGAAACATAATTTGAGAGAACGGTTTTTCCTTTTTCAATTCCACTTATTTTAAGCCATCCGCAAGAAATCCAATGTGTAATCTGTGTAAACCAATAAAGGAATTGAACCACAACGGCAAAAGATGCAAATTTTATCATTGATTGGCGAATAAGATTTATTCTGTTAAAAACGGAAAAAAGTTTTATTAATGGAAGCAACTGCCATAGTGACGGATTATGAAAAATTGAAATGGGAATTATTGCAATAAAATCAAAAATAAAGTACGATTCAACATAGGTTACAAAATCGTTTTCATTTAAAAGGGATACTTTCAGTTTTGTACTGGTAGTTAAGGTAATTCTGAAAATTAAATCTATAAAAAAAACAAAACTTATAATCCACCCCAGTTGCTTGATGGAAATAACCTCCGTGTCCGGAAAAATTTGATGAAAAGGGATTAATATTGATGCCAGAAAAAAAACAATCACAACAACAAAAGTAATTCCGTTATCAATTATTTTAAGGAGTTTACCGGATTCCATAATTAAAAGAATAAAAATTTAAATTGAGTTCAAAATATCAAATTTCAATATTACTTTCCCGAATATTTTTGTTGTTGTCAGAAATAAATAAAAAGTGTTGGAAAGTGATATTCATTTCCGGTAAAACAACTGATTATAGTTTTTCTTCAACAATTTCGGTAACCTCTTTCAGCATTTTTTCGGCTTTGTTTTTTAATTTCGAGCAATTGGTTCTCATTTTATTTACAAAAGCCTCATCTTTAATCTCTTTAAGATTAATCAGGACGTTATAAATTCCTCCGATAACACCGGTAAATGCAATTTGTGCTCCTACTCCCACATCGGTAACGGAATTTGGATTTCCGAGTTCCGCAACCATTTTTGAAATTTCGATTGCTTTTGCGCTTTCAACGGCAGTATTGTAAGGAACTGTAACTGCTTCTTTTAATCCGTTTTGCATTGCTTTTTCTCTTGTCGATTTTTCTTTTTCGGTTTTTTTCGGCATGCGTCGTGCTTCCATGTAAGCATTAAACGCATTTGTATCGTCGTCAATTGCTTTTATTAAGTTGTTTTTTATTTTCTGCGCTTTTTCCGCTGCAGTATTCAATAATCCGTCAATGCTTTCCGTTCCCCGTTTGTTTGCCGTTAGATTACTAACCATTGAAGAAAGAGAAGCACCCAGTGCCCCGGCAAGAGCTGCAATGGAGCCACCGCCGGGAGCCGGAGATTCGCGAGAAACTTCATCAACAAAATCGGAAAGTTTCATTTTAACCAATGCATCATTAGGGTTTTTCGGTAAACCCAGTATACGCTCTTCCATATTAAAATCGGCTACATCGGTTAATCCTAAAGATTGTATTGCCGTACGAAGAATATCCTTAATCGGAATTCCGAACGAACGATTTTGTTTTGTTAAATAATATTTTCCCGTTTCCAGCAATGCGGGATACGGTACCATTCCTACAATTTCGGAGCCGGTAACAATTAACCCTCGTTCCGTTGCCAGTTTTCTGGTAGCCTCCAACACATGATGCATCGAGGTAACATTGTAATCTGTTAAGTTAATAGAAATTTGTGCTCTGTCGTAATTAGGCACCATCCACCCTATGGCTTTGCAGTGAGTAAATATTCCGGGTTTTTTAACCGATTGTCCTATAATGTTTTCCGGTGTAATGCCGTTTAATTTTAAAAGTTTTGTTAAAGAATAATCATGTTCTTTTTGACAATGTTTTTCAATTTCTGAAAATGTATTTGCTATAAAATTACAATTGCCGCATGGATAGTAATTTCCTTTGTATTTCAAAATTTCAGTACCCATATAATAAAACGGTTTAGTGTTTCCACGACGGGCCGAACGCCCTTTTTCCCTTAATTCAAAAGCAATATCGGTAGCGTGTAACGGTTCTCGTGTATTAAGGTTTATATTGTAAGCAATTAAAAATTCCCGAACACCTATAACCGTAGCACCACTTTTAGGATTAAATTTAAATGGTCCGTAATCCGGTTTCCATTCCGGTTTTTTAAATTTTTCTTCCAACGCCTCATATTCGCCGGCTCTTATTACCGCGAGATTTTCACGCTCAGGTTTTTGTGCTGATTTTTCATAAAGAAAAACGGGAATATCCAACTCTTTTCCAACACGTTCGGCAACTTGTTTGGAAAGTTCAACCGCCTCTTGAATGGTAACGCCGCTTACCGGTACAAACGGACAGACATCCGTAGCTCCCATTCGGGGATGTGAGCCTTGATGTTTGGACATATCAATTAGTTCCGCAGCTTTTTTTATTCCTTGGAATGCGGCTTCGGCAACTTTTATCGGAGGACCTACAAATGTTACCACCGTTCTATTCATGTCGTAACCAGGGTCAACATCCAATAATTTTATACCGTCTACTTTTTTTATTGAATCGGTAATTTGTTTAATTATTTCTTTATCTCTTCCTTCCGAAAAATTCGGGACACATTCTATAAGTTTTTCGCACATAAAAATCCTTTAATTTAACTAATATTTTATGCGTAAAATTTAATTGAAATATTCAGGTTATTCAAGAAATTTAATTGAAATGTTTATTTGTTGAAAGTATTCGGATATAATTAAAGAGGTAACTTCACATAAAAAAACGGCTACAAATTCAATTCCCCAATTGATATTTATAACCGTCTTGTTTTTCTATGTGAAACCTTGAATACGATTTTTAATGTTTAATATATCTTTTTTCATAATATTCTCTTTTTTTATTATAATACAATTATGTTTATAAAATGTTCCTAAATTATATTTGACTTCGATAGAGTTTAACCCAAGCAACATAAGAACAGATTATGTGCCGACGGATTAATAAAACGCATTTACAAGGTGATTAATTAACGGGGCTTCGTTACCCCGCAATAAAACAGCAACCACATCAAAACGGCAATCAACATCTTTGATGTTATTTTCAATTAAATATCCTTCGGCAATTTTACGTATTTGTTTTTGTTTGCTTTTTGTAACTCCGTAAACGGGGTCGCCGAATTCAAGATTTTTTCTTGCCTTAACTTCAACAAATACCAAAACCTCT
>Ga0256913_10000680_pt1 | contig 17797 bp, 22 predicted proteins | sample Axial_MatmetaG_FD_185970 | JGI IMG/M metagenome (GOLD analysis project Ga0256913, IMG submission 185970) | Deep-sea worm associated microbial mat communities from Axial Seamount, Juan de Fuca Ridge, Pacific Ocean - Axial_Mat | ecosystem: Environmental > Aquatic > Marine > Oceanic > Microbial... | reverse complement strand
ATGAGACTGATTTTTGCTGCGCACATAATACTGATACAAGCAACAAGGACAGCCCCAACAGGAGCAAAATACGGAATACTGATCTCATTTAATAAACTCCTTCATTGTTAACGTGCCGTAAGATTGCATCTCACCTTTACTCACTAGAGTATCGGAGAAAGTGAGCAGGAACATAACCCCTAGATCCCCTTTTTTCTTGTAACGATGCAATAAAATCATCGATATTAAATGAAATAACCCCGTCAACCGCAAATAATTCTTCGTCTTCACCTAAAGGAAAGAAAGATTCTACAATTACCTTACCTTGTATATCCGTCAACGATGAGGTAATAGTCCCTAATATTGATCCCAATAAAAGGACATAGGTTTCCGCAGTTACTTTCTCAATATCATTACGCACTTTAGAAACCACTCTCCCCTCTATAGGATAATAAAATATTCTCGTTTCTGGCTCGCTTCCCTTTTCTTTTCGTAAAGAAGCGAGCATAGTTTGTACTTCATGTCTTTCGTTACTCCGATCAAAAAGAAAAATTGCAACATCAAGAACCTCTGCATCGGTAATTTGATGTGCAATATAACGCCCTACTTCTCGAAATGCGGACGTTCTGTCTAGTTTTAGCTGCTTTACAGCTGTTTTGTTTTCTATAGTACTAGATATATTGCCAAAAGGCAGCACCCATAATTCGGGTGTAACCTTAGGCGAAAAAAAAGTAAGAAACTTTTGCACTTCAGAAAGCAATGTAGGTAATACTACTATAGAGCGTGCTTGAGCTATGTTCCATATATGCGGATATGACAAAATATTCTGCTCCTCTTTCAAAATAAGTATACGAGCTTTCTTTTGTAAAAATGTCTGTGTGCTTTTCGGCAAAGAAAAAGAAAAATACTCATCAAACACAAACATAATTTGTTTGTTATTACTACTACAAGAAAACAATACAAAGAGAATCAAACTAAGAATAATACTACATTTTTTTTTTATAATCATTATATATATTTTAGTATTATATTATTTTGCATTCTTTTCATTCCATAAAATCCATGGAAGCAAACACAAAGCAACAAAAAGAAGTACTAGACCGAAAGAAATAGCATATTTACTGCGATCCATATAAAATGCACTATAAGAAAACACTATAGTTCCTAGTAAAAGCAATACTGTATTTCCCAAATATGAAAAGAAAGCACTACGTTGTGGAAAATATAGCACTAGCAGATAACATATTATCCATATCAAAGGACGCATGAAATAATGGTATATTGGTTGCATCATTTGTGGACCTTGAATAGCAGCATATAAGATAACAAGAAATAATACATATACACTTATTGTACTCCGATTATATTGTGGAAAAAATAACAACACAGCAACCAAAGAGACAAGAGGCAATAAAAAATCCTTAACTAATGGAGTAAACCAGGAAAAAAAATCTGAGCTACTGGGAATAGGTAAAAAATTAGTAATAAAAAGAGCAGATATTAAAAATATCATAATAAGTAACACATATACTGTATGTTTGCCAAAGAACATGTATAAGTCAACAAATCGTATGCGTCGCAAACAGAGAGCTAGTATGACAGGTGTAAAAAGAAAAAAAGCCTGCATATTTCATTACTATACTAAAAAACCACTTCCATGTCTTGACTTATAATCTTGCACCATTAAAATGGTATAAGCATCCATGCAAAACCAAAAAATCATTGTCCATTATGAAGAATTTATATTTTCTGACAGATCAGAGAGATTGTTGCTTAATAATGGACTGCACTTTGGCCCTGTAACTATACGTTTTGAGACATATGGAAAATTAAACAAGGAAAAATCAAACGGAATTCTTATTCTGCATTCATTTAGCAGTGACTCGCATGCGGCAGGGTGGTACAGCAAAAAAGATCAATCTCCAGGTTGGTGGCACGACATGATAGGTCATAATCGCGCTTTTAATACACAACGCTTTTTCATAGTATGTTCCAATGTATTGGGAGGATGCAATGGGAGCACCGGTCCCTCAAGCATAAATCCGCAAACTCATAAACCGTATGGATTAAGTTTTCCCGTTATTACCATTAAAGATATGGTAAATGCACAATATTACTTAATGCAACACCTTGATATACCACAATGGTATGCAGTCGCGGGTGGATCAATGGGAGGAATGCAAGCATTAGAATGGGTAATTACATACCCAAAGAAAGTTCAACGTACAATTCTTATTGCGACCACTCCTTCGCTCAGTACGCAAGCTTTAGCGTTTAATTTTATAGGAAGAAGTGCTATTATGTCAGACCCACACTGGAAGCATGGAGACTATTATCAAAGCAAGAAAAAACCTTCCTATGGATTATCCATTGCACGTATGCTTGCACATATCACCTATGTATCAGAAACTTCACTTAGTATGAAATTTGGTCGAAAAATTCAAGAACGAGAACGCTTTGTTTTAGACTTTGAGGATCAATTCACCATAGAGAGCTATCTAAAACATCAGGGAACTAAATTTGTTAATAGATTTGACGCAAATACATATCTGTACCTTAGTAAGGCTATGGATTACTTTGATATAGCAGCCTCATATGGGTCTATTGAATCAGCCTTACGAAAATCTAAATCAAAGTTTCTCATCATATCATTTTCTTCCGATTGGAGGTTCCCCCCTCAAGCATCAAAGAAATTAGTAACCGCACTCATTCGTACTCATCACGAGGTGTCCTATGTTGAACTAGAATGCCCTTTTGGCCATGATTGTTTTCTTTTGAAAACAGAACAACAAGCAAAACTCATAAAAGGTTTTCTTAACGCATGACTTCGTATAACAAGCACATTATTGCCATGATTAAAGATAATAGCTCAGTTCTTGATTTGGGATGTGGTAATGGAGAATTACTTACCCGATTACAAGAAGAGAAAAACGTATCTGGACGAGGCATTGAAATCACAGAATATAACATTCAAGCTTGTATTAACAAAGGAATTTCTGTCTTACACGCCGATCTAAATGCGGGCCTAAAAGAACACAAAAATAACAGCTACGATTACGTAATTTTAAATAGAACTCTGCAAATTATGCAATACCCAGATAAATTATTAATAGAAATGTTACGCGTAGGGAAAAAAGCAATCGTGAACTTTTTAAACTTTGGATTTTATAAAAATCGTTGGCAACTCATGTTTAAAGGAATCATGCCAGTCACACAAGCTATTCCTTATAAGTGGTTTAGTACTCCCAATATACATTTCTGCACCCGAAAAGATTTTCACTATCTTTGTAAAGAACTAAAGATTCGTATTGTAGAAGAACGATATACTCGTCAGGGAAAAACAACGAACACTCTTTTCCCTAATCTTTTTACCACAGAAGTTTGTTGTCTTCTTGAAAAAAGCTTGTCTAATATTGATTAATACTGTAAACTAGTACATATGAAAATCATATGGAGTTGGATTGGATAAGAAGAGACTGCGAATAAATAAAATGATCCGGGCCTCACAGGTCCTTGTCATTGATGAACATGGAAAAAAACTTGGTGTATTAGGAACTGACACTGCTCTTAAGATTGCAGCAGAAAGAAGTATAGATCTTGTGGAGGTTTCCCCTCAAACAAGACCTCCCGTATGTAAATTACTTGATTATGGAAAGTTTCGGTTTAACCAAGATAAAAAAAAGAAAGAATCAAGAAAACATCAAAAATCGTTAAAATTAAAAGAAGTACGGATGCAACCTAAGATAGACACTCATGATCTTACATTTAAGACAAAATATATTAGAAGTTTTCTTGATGAAGGTAACAAAGTAAAAGTATCGGTACGATTTCGGGGACGTGAGTTCGCACATACCAATCTTGGAAAAGTTGTATTAGAGAAAATATTACTATTACTAGAATCTGGATATCGTGTCGACAAAAAGCCGACACTGGAAGGAAGAATGATGTCCATGATACTATCTCATACACCTAAAAAACCAAAAAAGGAAAAGGAGTCAAATGCCAAAGATAAAAACACTTAAGAGTGCTGCAAAACGTTTTAGGAAAACAGCAACTGGAAAAATTATATATAAAAAACAGGGGTTGAGACATATTCTTATAAAGAAGAGTTCAAAACGAAAACGACATCTTCGTCAGCAGGCTATACTCAGCCCCTCTGAGCAAAAACGCATACAACGTATGCTACCCTATAAATAAGTAAGGAGAAATAATGCCAAGAGTTATAGATGGAACAAGAAGAAAAGATCGTCGAAAACGCATTTTAAAATTTACAAAAGGTTTTATAGGTAGAAGGAATAATCTCTTTCGCAGCGCAAAAGATGCATCAGCAAGAGCTTTACAATACGCATACCGCGATCGTCGTACACGCAAGCGGTTTTTTCGACGATTATGGATTACTCGCATTTCTGCCGCTTGTCGTATAAGAGGTATACGATATTCCTCTTTTATTAAAGCACTAACAGACGCTGAAATGAGAGTAAATAGAAAAATGTTAAATAATCTTGTGATAGAAGATTCAGAAAGTTTTGACGATTTGCTTAAAACACTAAAAGTACTAACATGACAAACGAACGTATTAAATTATTAGAAAAAAAGATTCAGGAAGCTGTGGAATATATCATTACTCTCCGTGAAGAAAATAGAAATCTGCAGACATCAGTACATCAGAAAGGAGAAGAATTAAAAGATTTAAAAGAAAAAATTTCACAAATAAGAGAAGAACATGGATCTATTGAGCAAGGAGTAGAAAATGCCCTAAAGAGCCTAGAAGTATTGGAAGATGAGATCGCACAGGCAAAAACCAAAACACAATCTGGCAATAACATACACAGAGAAAAAGATATCAACACACTCCATGACATAAACAAGGAAGTCCCCTCTTCCGATAATCAAGATAAACATACCACTTTATCAGATGAGACAGATAAGAACGAAATATTTCCATCAGCAATATCATCTTCCCCCACTGTTGAATCTCAGAATTCCAATCAGCACACAGAAGAAGATCAGCATATTGCATCCCATGAAAACCCCTTTGAATTAGAAGAAGACAAACCACTTATTCCAGATCAGGAGGATCACCCTCAACAAACAAAAGACTTCTTTTCTTTAGATAACGATAAAGAAGAAACACTTTTTCCTTCCCCTTCTTCCGACGAAGAATTGGACGACCAACAGCTCTTCTAATGTTGAAAATAAATATTCTTGGCACTTCTTTTGCAATTGAATCAGATGAACCAATTGATTATTTACAAACCATACTTGATATGGTGAAAGAAAGGATTATCACAATTGAAGAATCCTTTCCCACAACTGATTCGCTTAAGAAAGCAATTCTAGCCTGCTTTTTACTTGCAGAAGAAGTCCACATACTCAAAAATAGGCAAGAAGAATCGCATAAGCTTAATGAAGAAGAATCTTCCTTTGTGGATCGTATGATCCACAGAATTGATGAAACAATTTATCCATCAGAAACTTCTGAGAAATAAATTGTTATCCCCTTTAGATTATAGAGTCGTACGCCGATAAAATGATAGGAAGTTCTCTGGAGATTTCCAGAAGGTATGTGTATAAGCAACCTTATTCCTAATATCGACGGTAGAAAAATGACCTTAAGTCTTTTTTACCAAAAATGTTTCTGACATGGAGGTCAGTATGAGTTACATATCAAGGAGGATATCGTATGATTATTAATCATAATCTGAGTGCATTATTTGCATACAGACAATATAGTATCAATGACAGCTACTTATCCCGAGATATTGAAAAGCTTTCATCTGGATTACGTATTACACGGGCAGCAGATGATGCATCGGGGCTTGCAGTATCTGAGAAAATGAGATCCCAAATACGTGGTTTGAAAGCTGCTTCAAGAAACGCATCCGATGGAATTTCTTTCATTCAAACTACAGAGGGCTATCTACAAGAATCACAGGATGTATTACACCGTGTGAGAGAATTAGCAATTCAGGCTTCAAATGGTATTTACTCTGCCGAAGACCGCATGCAAATACAGGTAGAAGTATCCCAGTTGATAGATGAACTGGATAGAGTAGCTTCACAAGCTCAATATAATGGCATGAATATTCTAACAGGGCGTTTTGCGTACCCTGCTGGCACAAATGTAATCACTGCTAGTATGTGGTTTCATATAGGTGCCAATATGGATCAGCGCGAACGCTCATATATTGGCACCATGAGTGCAATGGCACTTGGGGTTCGATTTGCAGATGGAACTTTTATTTCATTATCTGCACCAGATGAGGCAAACCGTGCAATTGGTCTTATCGATGGAGCAATGAAGAAGATAAATAAACAAAGAGCTGATTTAGGTGCATATCAAAACCGTCTGGAATTTGCCATACAAGGTATTGAAGTAGGTGCAGAAAATCTTCAATCAGCCGAATCGAGAATTCGTGACTTAGATATGGCGCAAGGTATTACGTCATTTACTAAAAACCAGATCTTGCTTCAAGCAAGTTCAGCAATGATAGCACAAGCTAATTCGAAAACACAATCTGTGTTGCAATTATTGAATGGATAATTGTATATCGATGCAATAGCTTCATTGTTTTGTTCTTTGACAATAACAGTCCTCCTTGACTGCCGAGCAGAGGAGAGTGCGTAATTCAAAGCAATTACGCACTTCCCTGTACGGAGCACAAAAGTCGCGTTACTTTGTGCTCTAGGGACTAGACATTAGGAATGTCAAAAACCCTGTAAGGAGGCTTATATGATAATTAAATATAATGCAAGTGCAGCATTTGCTAATAGAGAGTTAAGGTTTCGCACATTAGATAATACGCGAAACATTGAACGTTTGAGTTCTGGGATGAGAATCAACCGAGCAGGAGATGATGCTTCTGGATTATCACTTTCAGAAAAATTGCGCACACAAGTTAGAGGACTTCATCGGGCTGATCGGAATATCCAAGATGCAATTTCCTTCATTCAAACTACAGAAGCATACATTCAGGAAACTCAAAATATTCTGCAACGTATTCGAGAATTGTCAATTCAATCAGCGAATGGTATTTATTCGGATTCCGATCGAAATCAAATTCAAACGGAAGTATCAATTTTGGTTGATGAGATTGACAGAGTCGCATCATATGCAGAATTCAATCGGTTGAATATGCTAACAGGAAGGTTTGCTGAGGGAGGTCCTGATATTATGCAATTTCATATTGGTGCTAACCAGGATCAATCAGTACAGGTCTTTATTGGTAATATGTCGGCAAAAGCGTTAGGATTGCGATCAGATCAAGCTGATGCATCAGTGTCTATATCAACGGTAACAGCTGCGAATAATTCTATTGGTATTGTTGATAAAGCATTAGATAAAGTACTGAAACAACGTGCTGATTTAGGTGCATATCAAAATCGTTTTACTTTTACACAAAAAAGTATTGCGGTGGCAGCTGAGAATATGGCAGCGGCAGAATCACAAATACGGGATACCGATATGGCTTCTGAGTTAGTTGATTTTGTCAAGAATCAGGTTCTTACCCAAACTAATATGGCAATGCTCGCACAGGCAAACACACAGTCAGAAACTGTTCTTCAATTGCTCGGATAAGAGAGGAGTTCTGATAAAATATAAGAGAATGCTGGATGTCTTCTCTTATTAGAAATAACAAGGTAGCAGAAGAACGCGATTCTGCTACCTTTATTACGATAGTAAATATGGTAAAATAAAACAAAGAGAAGAAAGTGAGGAATACCATGTTAGATATACAAGGACTTTTTATAGAATCATCTTCCCCCTATAGTCTCCCCTCCCCTTCTAGAATAAAAGATGTACCATTAACGCTTCCTAGTAGTGCGCCCGTTTCTCGTGCGGAGATTCAATCTTCACTTGAAAAGATGCGTAGTCTTACCAAAATATTTTCTCGAGAAATAACCTTCGACTATGATGAACAACTCGATAGAATAATTGTTAAAGTCATTGATAAGGATACCGATTCAGTAATAAAGGAGATACCTCCAGCAGAAATACGAAACATGCTTATTCGTATTCGTGAAGCCGTTGGTCTGGTTATTGATCAACTTATTTAAATATTTCGGTATCTCCTGGAGTTCATATGGCCGATGTCTTTATTCCCTCAGTATCCAACAGTTCTGTTAATGCAACCGAACAAATAAGAAAAGTTCTTGACGCAAAACGAGTGCCATTGACGCGAATGGAAGATGAAGTAGAAGCATTTCAAAACGAAAAGATTACATGGAGTAACACAAGAAGAAATATTATCAAACTGAGCGAATCGGCAAAGGCTCTCTACCAATTTGGCAATGCGTTCTCTGAAAGGAGGTTAGTTTCGAGCTCAGATGCTATAGAAGGCAATACAAAACCAAACAGTGATATCGGTACTTATAAAATATCAGTCATACAGATTGCCCAAGTAGATAAATTTGCATCCACTGAATTAGACACTAAAACTACTGTCAGTGCAGGAAATTATCCTTTTCAACTAGGGGATATTAAAAAAACAGTTGTTTTTTCAGGAGGCGGTCTTAATGACTTTATACAAACAATTAACACACAAGTAAAGAATATTATCAAAGCAACACTTATTTCAGTGAGTCCTGATAAAAGTGTGTTTATTCTCTCAGGTAAAAAAGAAGGACGAGAACAGAAACTAGTCCTTACAGGGATTACTGCCCAATTAGCAAAGGATTGGCAAATAATAGATGAAAATGCCACACCAATACACGCACTAAGCCGTGCGCAAGACGCACGCATATCATTGGAAGGTATAGAAATCAGCAATCCTCGTAATACGATAGAAAATATTATCCCCGGTATCACATTAAAATTAAAAGATGTAACAAAGAAGCCTGAAACTATTTCGGTAAGCCCCAACACCGATTTCAGCAAAGAACAAATTATAAACTTTGTGGGTAATTATAATATTTTAATGCAGAAAATAAATATCCTGACTTCTAATAGGGAAACTATTATTGATGAAATCGATTTCCCCAGTATAGAAGAACGAACACAAGCAAAACAGCAGCTTGGTAAATTACAAGGAAATTCTCAACTTAATAGACTCCGTTTTACCTTGCAGTCTATTACTACTGGATTTATCAGAATAGCAGGTAAAAGTCATACATTAGAAGAAATAGGTATTTCTTCCCAGGCACAGGGTGGAAGCACAACTGCAGCTCAGCGAAGAGGATACTTAGAAATAGATGAGGCAAAGCTTGATAAACAGCTACAAAACAATTTAGAAATGGTTGCGAAATTCTTTGGCAATGATCGTAATCATGATCTCATTATTGATGGAGGAATTGCGTTTCAAGTAGAAACAACACTACAACCATATTTACAAAATAATGGTGTTATAAAAAATAGATTAAAAACCATAGATATGTTGATTACTGACAAGCAAAAACAAATAAATACGTATTCAAAGAAATTAGATGATTTAGAAACGCAACTTAAAAGAGAATTTGCTATTCTAGATCAACAAGTAAGAGCATTGGAAGAAAATACAAAAGCACTTGATAGTTTTATAGGGAGAAAAAAATGAACGCAAAACTGAAGATTACTGTAGATGGAATTCACTTAGATCATAAATTAGAAAATGAGAATAGTGCGCAGGAAGTCATAGAACAAATACAAATGTGGTTAACTTCTCAGCAACGTATTCCTTCTATCATTTCCTTAAATGGGAAACAATATGATAAAAAAACAATGGGCACTATACATATAGACAAAATAGACTCTATCGAATTTAGCACTATCCACCCTCACGAACTTTCTATTCGACGTATTCACCTCTTGGAAGATATTATATATATTTTACAAGATGCGCAACGGAAAAACGACAAAGAAGCTATCAAAAATTTTCAGAAAAATTCTGAAGAAATTTGTGAGTTATTTCAATCAACTTTGCCTGGAGAAAAAACTCCCAACTTTTTCTCTGCTGATAAAACAATATTCATGCATGTGTTAGAACTTCTTAAAGTACGAAAAGAGGAATTTCTCGATCCAGTCGGTGTAGGAGTTCAAACCGGAACTATGTTGCTGCAACATTTAGGGAAACTATCAGAACTCCCTGTCATGATGCAAACAGGAAAAGCTCAAGTTGCTATGAAACTGTTGATTATATTTACTGAGAGTGCACGTAAATTACTTCGTATCTACTTAATTGCTAAAAAGAGATTCCCCTCGCTAGACATAAAAAATCTAGAGCATATCAACGCACCACTCACTGAACTTGAGAAAGCCTTGTGCAATGAAGATACGGTACTTATTGGTGATTTAATCGAGTACGAAATTATTCCGCAATTCAAAGATAGCATCAGACAAATTGTAGAAGAATTTAGTACAGTAGGAGCACTCACCCATAACTAAAGATTTCTCTGCGCATAACGAAAAAGAATTGTTTCAATTTGCAAAAGAAATATTGTACTCTCTCCATTCGCATATTATTCTACTATCTGGGACACTAGGTGCTGGAAAAACAACATTTGTCAAAGGTATCGCAAGGGCTATGGGTATTTCAACCCCCATAGTAAGTCCTTCGTTTCAAATAATATGTGAGTATACCGAGAAAAATATGACCTTAGTGCATATTGATTTATATAGAGTAAAAAATTGCAATGAAGTTGAACTATTGGATATTCCCTATTTATGTGCACAAAGCATGCAGCATATAATATGTGTTGAATGGCCAGAACGTTGTTTATATCTCTTTGATCATTATAACCCCCTGAAAATCACTCTTACTGTGGAAAAAGAAAGCCAAACTAGAAAACTACAGATAACATGTCCATGAATATACTTGCCATAGACAGTTCTTTTTCTTATTTATCTGTTTGTGTGCAATCACATAAGAAAATGCTTTCAAATATAAAAGAAGAGATTCCGTATGATACAGATAAAAGAATTATTCCTGTCATACATCATAGTTTAGAAAATGCATCTTTAGCAATTCATGATATATCCTTAATAGTATGTGGCATGGGACCCGGGTCATTCACTGGAACTCGTATTGCATTAGTAGTAGCAAAAGGATTTACAGCAGCCCAAAACATTCCTATTGTAGGACTTTCTTTATGTGATGCATGGGCTTATGAAGAAAGAACAACGCATAAAATATGCCTTACACTTATTCCTGGACCTGCCCAAAGGTTTTTCGCACGGTTATATCAACATGGTGATCCAATGTGTGATTTCTGGGAAGAATCACTGCAAGAAATAAAAGAAAAAACAAACAAGTATGCATTCCAAAAAAACTATCTTTTACTAGGAGTCGACCTTATAAACTATGCATCTGCATTCTCCAACTCGCATGCCATACTATCTGAAAAAACATTAGCTGCATCCCTTATTCCTAAAGGAATTAAATTATTTCAACAAGGATCGCTTCTTCCTGACGATGCTTCACCAATATATATAAAGCATACCTCTACATACAGGAAGTCTTGTGATAAGAGTAAGAAATTTTAGTTTTTTTTCTCTTTTAATTTAGGGTCAAGGCTAGGCACATGTGTGAGATCTCCTGTCGTCGGGAATACTGCACAAGTGTTCTCTTGTTTTATTGCATGATAAATTTCTTCCCTATACACTTCTACTTTCTTAGGTGCAACGATTCCAAGACGTACCTGATCACCTTTGACGTCTATCACTACTACACGAACGTTCTTCCCAATAAGGATTGCTTCATCTTTCTTACGTGTCAATATTAGCACTATCTTAAACCTTATTAGATTGTGCCATCTTTTCAAAGAAAAAATGCTTAGTTTGCCAATTGCCGAGAGAAATAGATTGGCGACCTAATAGGTTTTTCTTGTTAATAAGTATAGGCCCAAGTAAATTACAACTTATTTTTGTAATATCATTTGGTAATGTTACAATTGAAAATACAAGTAATTTCTGTGGATCATCACACCCAATCTCAGCTAGATCTGCATCAAGAATCTCCAATACATAGTCTGATCGAACTAAATAAGGATTGATTAAAATAAAAGAATTCTTCACCTGATCAAGTGATTGTAATATATAAAAGTGTTCTTTTTCTGAATCTAACAATACGTAGTTTTTATAAGGCTCAAAGCCTATGATGCCTGCAGGGAAATAAATCTGTTGTTTATCGTCTACTTCAATTTCTCCAAATGAAGCGGTATTTATCTTCATTTTCTTATCTCAGATAATCAAGTAAACTCTGCTGTAACACCCGAGCTGTCACCGCCAAAGAAACCTGATGCGCATATTCCATCTTCTTTAATTGTGTCATTGCTTGAGCATAATCAACCTCTGCAGCATTTGCATGCAATGTGTCCACTTCGATAATATTCATACTAACTCGTTGGGAGAGAACAGATAAACGCTCATCCAATGCTCCATAACTTGCCAATCCAGTTAGAAGCGACTGGATAGAATCATCTACACCCCTCAATGTACTACTACCTATCGCTTCCATGTCATTATTAATTAATCGCTCTTGAAACTGTATAATCATATCAAATATAGAACCGCTAAAACTAACAGCTGTCTCAGAAATATTATATGGTGGCAATCCTTTTATTTTATTAACAATCCCAAGATCTTCTAATATGGTACTTCCTTCCTCGTCTTTCAGCCATAATCGATGGGGAGTAGTAGTTTCCAATGTTAGTCCATTAGAAACTGGATCAATTCCTGCCTGAACTGCTGCTGGTGAGTCATTTATTTTCTGAACAATACTGCCTATTGTGTCTCCTGGTTCCAACTGAATATCATTTCCATCAATGAAAACACTCGATCGTTGCCTTACTACGTAAGCAGATGCATCTACTTGTGAAAAGATACGATCATTCTTTGCCCAAAATAACTCACTCCCTGGTATATTCTGAGCTACCAATGTACCCTCATTAACTTCTATCCATCGTCTTCCTTGATCTCCTAGATACTCTACCGTACTAATGTATTCTTTTTCCCCTGTTGCTCTGACTCCTGTAACAATCCGGAATGGATCACTGGTAGTTTGCAATCCTCCAAAAAGTCGAGTCCCATCACCAGTTCTTGCATTCGCATTCTCAACCAATTGACGTAAAAACTGATCAACTTCATTTGATGCTATCTTTCGTTCCTCTTCGGTATATATTCCATTTGCCATCTGTACTGCTAATTCTCTTAATTTTTGTAATATATCAACAGAATTGCGAAGATACCCTTCCGCAATTTGATTATGTCCTCGAATTTGATCAATGTTATCAACAAAGCGATTCAATCTAAATGATACGGATTGGTACCGTACAGCATGCGATGCAGACACAGGATCGTCTCTTAGCTCTGGTATTTTTTGTTGACTAGCAAGACTGTTTGCTGTCTTTTGGAGTAACTTTTCTCGCTTTTCCGTATAAAACCGTGCATCATCGTAAGGTAAATTAAAACTTATTCTATCCATTTTCTTCCTCTCATCCCATCATCCTATTAATAATGGTATCCATTAAACCATCATATGTTGTAATAAAGCGGGCTATCGATTGATACGCACGTTGGTACTTTAGCATATTTGAAAGTTCCTCATCGAGATTTACACCGCTTATAGTTTTTTTTGTATCATCCAACTTTTTTACAATGAGCTCTCTGGTACGCATAGCAAGATCTGCTTCTTCACCTTTTAAACCTATCTCAGCAACTATGTCAGCAAAGTAACTATCAAAAGTTCTCGAGTTGTTAGCCAACACAATATCACGATTTCTTAACTGTGCAATGGATAATGCAGCATCACCATCACCAGGAGCTTCTCTGTCTTGTCCCCTGTCTACGAACCCTGCAACAATAGATGCAGAATCGTTTACAATAAGCGAATTAACATCTATCCATACTGAAGGATTCTTTAGCGGTGCCAACCCATATGTAGCATTTTCGTTTAATTGCAGTGCAGACGATGCTTCATCCCATCTATATCGTCCATTTAGACCACTTTGTGTCAACAATCCCGCATATCCGACTAAGAGTTCTCCACTGTCTTCTATATGACGAATAACAAAATCAGGTGTTCGCATATCTGCAGAAGGTGTAGCACGTAATTCAAACATGTTATCTCTGTTTAATCGTGCAACTATTTCTGCTCCACTTCCATTTATTCGTTGCATAATATCACGCATCGTGTCAGTTGGATGATACGCAATGGTAACAGGTCCCTGACTACCTTCCAACGTAATGATTCCCTCTAAGCCAATCTGTTCATCAGCTTGCAACCTATGAGAACCTGTCATACGGAATATAAGACTTTGATCAAATATCCCATCACCATTACTGTCATAATTCCCTTGCACATTTAATACACGATTACGTTCAGTAAAGAATGCCACATTTGTTCTTCCATTAAGTCCATACCCTTTTTGGTGAATCTCGTTAACAAGATTCACCAGCGTTATAGTTACTTGGTCAATATTCTTCAGCTCGTCCAATACATCTTTATCACGTAATTCCAAGAGTGCCTGAAGACTTCCTCCCCAAGGATGAAATTTTTCACCAGTCTTTTTCCAAAACACGGCTGAATAGCCATCATTTTCCTGGTTCCCTGCTGTTTTCAACATGCGAGCTATCTTTCCCTGTACAATACGATATCCACCGCTATATACATTAAATTCATCAGCATCCTTGTCTTCTGTAGAAATATCAATCAATTGAGCAAGTTTTTTAACCAATAAATCTCGTTTATCCAACAAATCATTGGGATTATCACCCTCAGCCTTGACCTGCACAATTTCCTCATTCAGTGCCGCTATATCTCGTATATGCTCATTGATCTGTTGAACCATAGCAACTACATGATCTTCCAACATCTGTCGAATTTGCACTAATCCCTCCCCACGTATTCTGATAGACTCGGCAACTGCCTTACCTCTCTGTAAAACAGCTTGTCGGGCAGAAAGTTGCTCAGGATAAATAGAAAGTTCCTGCCACGCATCCCAAAATTTGTCCATAAGAAATCTGAGTGATTGTTCAGTAGGTTCATTATGCAACTGTTCTAGCATTAATACATAGTTGCTCCTTGTTTTCCAAAAATGATACCCGCTTTCATTATCAATAACACGTCTTTCTAATTCATCATCATGTATTCTTCGAACTTGGGCAACTTCTACCCCCTGACCTATCTGTCCAGGACGTTCTTCTCTATTTAAATGTGGTCTATATAATGGCTCAAAACTTTCTACTTCAACCCTTTGTCTACTATATCCTTCAGTCGACATGTTAGATAAGTTATGCCCCACCGTTGCAATTCGTTTAGTGTGAACAACCAGTCCACGTTTTCCCATTTCTATACCAAAGAATGAATTATTCATATACAGTCCTATGTACTACAATCAAATACTAATGCCTGATAACGGCTAGTAGCATATTCTCCTTTTGATCCATACCGTTTATTTTTCAATTCAGGAAAGTATTTTTCCATATTTTCTTCTGCAGTTAATCGTATTTCTTTAAGATACATTTCTATTTGCTGCGAACAACACTTAAACTGCAAGACCGCAACTTTTATTTCTCGGTAAAGTGTATTTATTCTTTTTTTATCTACCTCTCCGAGCTTATTGTAAAATTCTGAAAATAATTGCGAACACCCAAGCGCTTTACAGATCTCAACATGACATTCATTTCTGTAAGATTCTATCTGCTCAATATTCTGGGCAAGTTTGTCTATTTCCACCAAACAGGTATCTGCAGCATCCCAATTTCCACCAAAAACTCCTTGACGTAGTTCTTCCTGTCTAACAATAAGGTTTTTCAGAGCTGCGTATTCTTCTTGAAGTGTCTTCACATATTCATTCATCTTCTGTTTCATTTTCTGTTACCTCAGATAATTTATCGGCATAAGGAAAAAATATTTAAGGATCTTGTACAATGATATTTTCAAACATAAGATGATAGTCATGAGACTGCGTTTACAAATACTATATATCGTTAGTTTAATGCTTGCACCCTGCTTGCTCTTTGCAGTAAATACCTTTTGGGATACAAAAACAAATAGTGTTGATGATTTTATAAAAACCATGTCTGATGAAGAAATAATTGGTCAAATATTTATGTTAGGCTGGCAACAGACTACTCCCTCTCAACAAATAAAAGCATGGATCAAAGAACGTAATATTGGTGGAATAAAAATATTTGGATGGAATGGTAAAAACATCCTTTCTCTTGCCAAGGCAATTAAACAAATGCAAGAACTAGCTCAATCTACAAAAAGGAAAACTCCTCTTTTAGTTGCTACTGATCAAGAAGGTGGCTGGGTACGCCATATTAAAGACCGCACCAGTATTACCCCCGGGAATATTGCTTTGGGAGCCTCGCATATCCCCTACGATGCATTTCAATCTGCCTTTTATATAGGGCTTGAATTAAAAGCTATTGGTGTAAACATGAATTTTGCTCCTGTGGTTGATGTTTACAGCAATCCACAAGCTCATGTAATAGGGCCACGCGCATTTTCTTCAGATCCTAAGGTAACAGCTATGTTAGGTAGCGCATTCTTCCATGGCTTGGAAAAAGCGGGTATTATAGCCACTGCCAAACATTATCCTGGACATGGAAATACCAATAAAGATAGTCATGGCACATTACCTCGTATTTACGACACTTTAGATACACTTAAAAAACGTGATCTTCTCCCCTTTCGGGTTTTATCAAAAGAAGGTATTCCCGCTCTGCAGGTGGGACACCTACAATTTCCTCTTATAGATAAGGCAGTATCATCTGCTTCATCCTTTTTCCTCACACAATTACTACGTCACGAAATGCAATATCAAGGAATAATTATCACCGATGACTTATATATGGCAGGAGCGCAAGACTACCGAAAAGAACAAAAGTGGTCCTTCGCAGAAATGGTGTTGGCCACTTTGAATGCAGGAAGTGATATGATTCTACTCTCCCGAACTCCCGATTTCAATGGTATTTTATGGAACTCTCTTCTTAGAGCATTTAAACATGATGCAAAGGTACGAATACGCATCTCTAATGCAGCAAAGAGAATACTATTATTGAAGAAAGAATATTTTTTCAAAAGCCAGAATTCACCTGTGTTGTTGCCAAATATCCAAAACTTGTATAGTCTCGTACCAAACAAAGAAGGAAAACTATTTTTCTTTGAACAGGCTGCAAGAAGCATTTCTGTTGTTCGGAATAAAAATATCCCCTATTTTCCAGCTCCTCACACACGTATTCTACTAGTAGGAAACGATACCGACTTTATCATGATCGGAAAAGAACATTACCCTCAGGCACAAGTCTATCGATTTCATAATGAGTCTTTCTTTCATGTAACCCCTAAAGACAAGAAGAATCTTAAGCATATCATATCACGTTATGACACAGTCATCTTTTGCCTCATGAATCCTGGATCTGCTGAATTATTACAAGAATTAAAGTCCATACTTCCCCCCACACTGATCGTGATCTCAGCACTTACTCCTGTCTATTTATTAGATATGAAGTGGGTACAGTCAGCTATCGCCATTTATGGATGGGGAAAAGAAAGTTTTGAGGCGGGATTTGCTGTGCTAAATGGAGATTACACCGCTGAGGGTAGCTTACCCATTTATTTTAAAACGCCTACTAAAGAAACAATACAGGATGTAAGAAAAAATGAATAATTGCCACTGCAATTCCCCCTATACCTATAATTTTTGTATGCGCAAGAATAGGATTAGGAGCTTTTATCACTTTTTCAGCTTTTCCACCTTGTATCGCAGAACTGCGTAATAATAATACAGCTCCTAAGAACATTGCATATGCAGCAGGTAATAGATCACCTAAAAAAACAATATTACCTTCTGTAACAGACAGTAATTTCAACACTCCAGTAAGCACCGAAGAAAT
>Ga0256913_10000679_pt1 | contig 17810 bp, 21 predicted proteins | sample Axial_MatmetaG_FD_185970 | JGI IMG/M metagenome (GOLD analysis project Ga0256913, IMG submission 185970) | Deep-sea worm associated microbial mat communities from Axial Seamount, Juan de Fuca Ridge, Pacific Ocean - Axial_Mat | ecosystem: Environmental > Aquatic > Marine > Oceanic > Microbial... | reverse complement strand
TCTCAAAGATAGCTTGACCATCTTTACTACTCAAAATCGATAAAAATATATGCTCTAGTGTTAGATATTCGTGTCTTTGTTCTTTGGCATAAGAGAGTGCATTTTTGAAAACTTCATTCAATTCTATACTAATCATTTATCTATCCTCTTCCATTGTCGCAAGTAGCGGAAATTCATTCTGCTTTGCCAACTGTTTGACTTGGTCAACCTTAGCTTGTGCTATCTCATAAGTATATACCCCACACAAACCTTTGCCCTTTTCGTGTACTTGCAACATAATCTCTACTGCTTGGTCTGTAGTTTTATGAAAGATACGAGTAAGTATCTCTACTACAAAATCCATAGTGGTATAGTCATCATTGTGCAAAAACACTCTATACATCTTTGGCTCTTGCAAATCAATCAGCGTTTCTATCTCTTCTTCAATCTTTGGCATTTTATGCTAAAATCCTCTAATATTTTATCCCAAATTATACATAATTGGGTTTATTATTATACATCATTTTTGGAGAATTTCAAATGCAATCGCTATTTATTACTGCTACAAATACAAATATAGGCAAAACTTTTGCTACAAAACACCTTATCAAGCTCTTTTTTGATGCTGGATACAAAGTAGGAGTTTACAAACCCATAGAAACAGGTGTAGATAAAATACCCCTAGATGCATCATCTTTGCTAGAGTGTGTTCAAAAATACAATAGCGATTTTAAAAACCTAACTCCAAATGATATAGTCTCATACACTTTCAAGCTCCCTGCTGCTCCATTTTGTGCAGATACCAACCAAACTATAGAGATAGATAAAATCATCCAAAGATACAACCAACTCAAATCTATGTGTGATATACTGCTAGTTGAAGGTGCTGGTGGATTGATGGTGCCGATTAAAAAAGATTTTTTTATGATTGACCTTATCAAAACACTTGATACAAAAACCCTACTAATCACCCCAAGCTACCTTGGATGCATCAACGAAACAATACTTAGCATCCAAGCTCTAAAAAACCACCACATAGATTTCAACTGGTGCGTAAACCTACACCACGACAAAGATAGCTTTGATATAGTAACAAAACCATTTTATGATGAGCATTTTGACTCTTGGGAGTATTTGTGTGATTTGAGTGTTGGGGATTTGATTTATTACTCCCCCAATGAGTAGTCGTATTGGGCGAATACGACCTACGCGAAGGTTGATGGAACTATACACTAATCTCAGCCAAAAGCTATGGGTGAAGCTGAAAGATTACTTTCAAAAAAGTATAGAAAATTCCAAAATATAACAAAAACAAGCTATAATTATAAAATTGATTTAGGAGAGATATATGCAACACCTCATAGATACAACAGATTTTAGCGATACTCAGATAATGCAAATCATCCAAGATGCCAAATCATTCAAAAATCAATACCCACCAAAACTGCTACAAAACAAACTCATAATCACACTATTTTTTGAAGCCTCTACTAGAACTAGAAGCTCATTTGAAGTAGCAGCTAAGAGATTGGGTGCTAGTGTAGTACATTTAGATCCTTCCCGCTCATCTACAAAAAAGGGTGAGACTCTACACGATACATTTGCCAATCTGTGTGCTATGGATCCAGATGGGGTCATCATACGACATTCACAAAACGACACTCCAACCCAACTAGCCAACCTAAACCTAACCCCTGTTATCAATGCAGGTGCAGGTAACTATGCACACCCTACTCAAGCATTGCTTGATTTTTTCACCATATATGAACACTTTGATGGCGATATCCAAGGCAAAAAGGTAGCCATAGTTGGAGACATAGCCAACTCCAGAGTGGCTAGTAGTGATATTAGGCTATTTACCCGTATGGGGCTTGATGTGCATTTGGTAGCTAGTGATGAGTTACTACCAGATACCTCATTGCCAACGCATCAAAGTGTAGAAGAGATTATAGATGATATAGATATCATCATATCTCTAAGGGCTCAAATAGAAAGGCACCAAAATAGCGATAGCGATTATAGCAAATTTGCATCATACTGTATCACCAAAGAGTTGATGCAAGATAGAGACATACTTCTAATGCATCCAGGACCAGTGATACGCAATATAGACATAAGTGATGAGATGCTTGAAGATAGTAGATGCAAAGTACTCACACAAGTAAACAATGGCGTGTTTATAAGAATGGCGATTTTGAAACTCTTACTACTAGATAACTAAATGTTTGAAAAACTAAACCAATTAGGAAGCCAAAGAGTACCATTTTTGTTTGTCATATCGTTTGACAAACACAAGGTTTTTGTCAAAGAACTTGACAAGCTAGATGACAACATATTTTACAAACTACAAAACAAAAGAAACTACCCTCAAACACCCATAAACAAATCATACTATCTAAACAAATCTCCAATTGATTATCAAACCTACTACCAAGCTATCACCAAGGTAAAAGAGCAAATAGCCAAAGGAAACACATATCTACTCAACCTTACCTTTCAAACACCAATAGAAAGCAACCTTAGTTTGCTAGAGATTTTTAGATACTCCAAAGCCAAGTTCAAACTCTATTTCAAAGATGAGTTTATATGTTTCTCGCCTGAGAGATTTGTCAATATCACTGACAACACAATTGCCACATACCCTATGAAAGGCACCATAGATGCCAACATACCAAATGCAGCCTCTAAAATACTAGCAAATCAAAAAGAGATGGCAGAACACACTATGATAGTAGATTTGATGCGAAATGATTTGGGTATCATTGCCAACGATATAAAAGTAGAATCTTTTAGATACATAGACAAAATCCAAGCAGGGAAAAACCAACTCTTACAAGTAAGCTCCAAAATCACAGCCAAACTAACCCCATCTTGGCACTCAAATATAGGCGACATCCTAGATGCCATAACCCCAGCAGGTTCCATAACTGGCACTCCCAAGAAAAAAACTATAGAGATTATCAACGATATAGAAGAGTACAACAGAGACTTCTACACAGGCATTTTTGGCATATACGATGGCGATAGCTTAGATAGTGCCGTGATGATTAGATTTATAGACAAACAAAACAACCAACTCTACTACAAAAGCGGTGGTGGTATCACCATAGATTCCAACCCACAAGATGAGTATCAAGAGTTGCTAGATAAGATTTATTTGGCGATGTGAACTAAACTTTATCTCTATCACACTTATCAATTGTGCAGTATTTTTTCTTGAATACAAATCGCATAATAAAATCTTTTGTAGCAAGTGCCATGCAGTAAACCCAGAGCAAATCCATAATCATATTGGGCTTGTAATCAAGCCCATAAAGCAATAGTGGCCAACCTATGATGATGATATATTTTATATAGTAAAAAAATAGTATCCCTGCACCATATAGGTCTTTGATTACACTACCCAATTATTTATCCTCATAGTTTTGTGGATCATTGAAGTTTGGCGTACCATCAGCTAAGTGGCTCTCACCATTTCTGATAGCCTCTTGTTCAGCTTCATATGCATTCATCTGCATTCTTACTTCATTGATCTGTTCAGGTGTTACACCCTCATCACTTGACCAAAGTACATCTATATCTCCATCGTGTTTAGCACCCATCTCCTCGATTTTATCTGCATACTCATATACATCTAAGCAATATACCGGTTCAAAGTCAGCTATTGAAGTATCAATTAGCTCTATATACCATCTACCTAGTGGGCTTGTTTTGATTGTTGATTCTATTACTGTTGCCATCTCTTAAAATCCTAAATTTTTATGTTTTAAATCACCATGATATACTACCTCTTTTGGATCTATATCATCGCGAGTAAGTATCTCTGGTACTGGATTTTCTGATTCTAGCTTTTTAATCTCTTCATCAAGCTCATCTTCTTGATATGTCATCATCATATCAGCTGCTATTACATGTGGGTGTTGTTGTATTTTAACTAACTTTTGAATCTCTTCTTCTACCCCTTCACCCTCTATAGTTACTATGATTTTACCCTTTTCTTTATCGTGTAAATGATAATCTACAAAATCTTCATTTTTAAAATACTCTACCAACTCATCTATATATTTTGGAAGTGCTTGTACTACTATACTTGAAACATTCATTACTTTTCTCCTATTTATTTAATTGCCATACCATAACACTACTATCATCACTAGCTGAATATAATCTATCCTCAGTTACAAAAACAATACTATTTAGGGTGCTTTTTTGCCCTTTTAGAGTATATTTGAGTGATTTTGAGTATGTATCATATACCATTATATCATTTTGCTCATTCATAGCAAATGCTACAAGCTTACTGCTTGGACTAAGACCTGTTGCATATATCAAAAAATTACTTTGTATATAGCTTCCTTTGCCACTATCTACATCATAAATCGCTGCTCTTCTATCCTGTCCTGCAGCTGAGACTATATTTTTTTTGAAATCTACCTTATAGACATTATCAACATTTTGTCCTTTTAACTCTTTGATGACTTTTCCACTATGTACATCAACAATATTTAAAACTCCACTTTCACAAGAAAAAACTGCTTTTGTTTTATTATCATTGAGTGCAAAATCTGAAAATTTTGATTCACTAAGTTGTGTACGATATAACTCTTTTTTGGTTTGGATATCATATAGTGCCACTTCATTACTCAAAAAACCAAACAAGATATGGTCTTTATCTATAAATCTAGCTTTAATAATTGCATCTTTGTCTTCTGGTGTTAGCAATTGAGTCATTTTATCATTTTCATAGATAAATAGATTGCTATACCCACCTACTCCACTATCGCTAAGAAGCAAAAATCTACCATCAATAAAATCGCTACTCATTACTCTAGCTGGTACTATATCCCCCATAAAATCCTTAACATCAGGGATAAATACCTCTTTGATTTTTTGTTTGGTTTTGATATCATACACCTCTATATGACCCATATCAGTGGCGATATCTAACATATCTCCATGCAAACTCAAATCTTTTGCCGTTCCATTTATCTCTATGGTATCTATCGGTGTAATATCTTTTGCTACTAGTATAAGAAGTGTCATCACCCACACAAAAGCCAATCTCATGATATACACTCCTCCAAATTTGACAAGAACAAATCTGCAATCTCATCTTCACTTAAATTAGTTTTTATTGCAAAAAGGTCCTCTTCTGAAGCCAAAAAGTTTTCAAAAGCTTCATTTGCTTCAAGTTTAGCTATATAAGTTTGCAAACTCTCTTCATCTAAACAGTTTTTGCTAAGCTCAGTAATATATATTAGATAATTATACTCTTCAAAATCATACTCAAACTCTTCAGAGTCATAATCCTCATAGTTTTCATCTACATTTATCAGATGTCTAAGCTCTATATCTTTATCTTCTAGTCTTGAAAAAATCTTTGGGTATCTCTCTTCTAAATTCACTCAGACTCCTTTGTCTCTTTTAGTTCATATGCTTTATAGCTTATAGCCTCTGTTGGACATCTAGATATACAAAATCCACACCCCGTACACTTCTCATCATCAATCACAGGGTTAAAAAGCCCATTAAAAAGTATCGCATCATCAATGCATGGCTCTTTACAAGAGTAGCATATCACACCATTGTGTGCTACACAAGCTTGAGTAGATATACTAAAAATAGCATTGAGCCAATCGCTTGTAGATTGGTTTTCAAGTGATAGTACATCCATTTCACAAGCAATCGCACACTCATCACAAAATGTACAACCATTTTGCTTAAAACTTAGACTAGGCGTTCCATCTTCTACTATAAAGATAATCTTTTCATCACAGGAAGTTACACATGCTTTGCTTTCGCATTTGGGACACTCACTCTGAAAAATAGATTCACTTCTTGCATATGGAGGTCTTACCAAAGCAGGAGTTTCCTCCTCTTTGGCAATCTCTAATGGTTTAGCAAAAGATTTAAAAAAATCTCTCCTACTTGCCACTATTGTACACCTTCATCGATAACATCAACAAGGTTTGATCTAGTTTTCAAATCACCTGTCAATCCATCTGGCTTAAATGTATTACCAACAATTGGTTTTACATTAGCTTGTGGTGCATGACATTGAGAACAGTTAAATCTACCTTGATATAGGTGATTTAGTTTTTTAGCTTTAGCCAACTTAATATCACCAACATTTCCAAGTTGTCCATGCATTCCAACAGTTTTACCCTCTTTAACCAATTCTCCACCTTTGAGTACTGTTGTTGGTCTATAGTTTGTAAAGTGTGATGATGGGATAGGAGTAGCACCTACACCTTTTGCCACATCTGGCATATGACATCCAAGACACTGGTTGTTGTCTTGAGTGATTGGCAACAACCCTTCAACAGAGTGAGGAATCATTGGAGGAGCATTTACATAAGCTCTCTCAAATCTAGCTGATGTACCAGGAGCTGGTCTATCATACTTAACATCTGCTGGAGCTACATCTTCTTTAAAGAGTGTACCTTTACGAAGACCCAACACTGTCTCATCAACTACTTTTTTATTTCCCAAATCCTCTTTTTCTAGCAATTTAGGATCATCAACACCCTCATTGATATTGATTACTTTTTTTGCTGGTGCAGCTGCTGCTGGAGCTGATGTAGCTGAACCACCTTTGATAGAATCAGCTATTGCTTGCATATCAGCATCACTCAAATTAGTAACTTGACCTTTCATGATACCTTTCATAACACCGCCATAGCTACCATCTTTGTACCCTTTTAGTGCTGCTACGATATCAGCTTTGCTCATATCTTTTACAACTTTTGATTTACCCATTGCGTGTTTTTCAAAGCTTTGACCGTGACATCCAACACATCCGGCAGTGCCAGCAGCATAAAGAGCTGCTGAAGCAATCAATGATCCTACAACAGCTACTTTCATTACTCTTCTCATCTTCTCTCCTTTATTCAGATTGACTTGTCTCTTTTTTAACAAAAGAGCGAATACTAAATTTCAAAGCATCATCATTACAGACATCAATACATCTACCACAGTTGGTACACTCACCATCTGTAACATGAATACTCTCTTTGTTGATCATATATAATACTTGATTCTCAGGACACACTACTTTACACTCCATACAGCCTGTACAAGCTTCATGGTCATGTTCTACTCTTATCAAACTTTTTTGTCCAATAAGTGAGTATGTAGCTCCCAAAGGACACAAGTGTCCACACCAACCATTTTTGACACCAAATAGATCGAATAAAAATATTGCAACTACAATAGAGATACCAGCACCAAATCCAAAGATTATACCTCTTTGCATAATAGTTATAGGACTTACCATCTCAAATGCTGCCACCCCAACTACTGCTGAGACGATTAGACCAAGAGCCATAATCCAATATCTTGCTCTTCGTTTTACAAATCGATAGTTAGTTATCTCTTTGTCCAATCTCAATTTGCGTCTAAGCCAAGCTGCTAAATCTGTTACCATATTGATAGGACATACCCAACTACAAAATGCTCTTCCTCCAACTACCATATAAAATATAGTAATTATCAAAGCACCAAGCAATACATCAGCACCCAAGATAAATCCGCTAAGCAAAACTTGCAAAGTCGTATATGGGTCAGATAGTGGAATCACACCAAAAAGTTTCGAAGCACCAAATGTACCCTCTAGCATATGCCAACCATAAGCATTAGCACAAAAGTACAAAAATAGCAATGTTATCTGTGTCGCTCTACGAAGGAGTAGGTATTTTATATTATTCAAAATCAAGTCCTCCTGAGTTTAGATAATCAGCTGGTGCTTTTTCACTTCTTTCATTTTTAGTATGAATCTCTTTTGCTTCTCCAACTCTTTGTTGGTCTGCTTCATCCCAACCTTTGACATAGTGACTTCCTGCACGACCAGTTGAGTGTTCAATTGGCAATACAAAAATAGCAGGTTTTTCAGTGATACATGCCTTTTCACAAAGCCCACATCCAGTACAGACATCTGAATGAACAACTGGTAACAAAAATGCATGTTTACCTGTTCTTTCATTTTTTTGGTACTCTAAAGTTATCGCTTCATCTAATAGTGGACAAGCACGATAACAAGCATCACACTGCAATCCCCAAAATGCCACACATGACTCTTTGTGTACTACTGCTAAGCCCATTCTAGCTTTATTGATATCAAGCTCACCTTTATCATCTGAGACAGATGAGATATCCAAAGCTCCTGATGGACACACAGGTACACAAGGTATATCATCACACATATAACAAGGAACATCTGTTGGTACAAAATAAGGTGTACCAATCAACATATGGTCTCCTCCCTTTGCCATCTTCAATGTTCCTGGTCTTTTTGAGCCATCTTTGTTTTTGTTGCTATCTCTATTTTCACAAGCTTCAGCACAAAGTCCACACTTGATACATGCTTTTTGAAAATCAGTTTCATTCAATGCACCAGGTGGTCTAAGTACAAGTGGTGAGGCTTTTGCCTCATCACTATAGCCACTCCACAACAATCCACCAATAGCTGTAAGGCCTACGCTTTGAAGGGTCGTTGCCATAAACTTTCGTCTGTTGTTGTTGGAGTTCTTTGCCATTTATTTACACCTTTGTAATTTTAACTGCACATTTTTTGTAGTCTGTTTGCTTACTCATAGGACAAGTAGCATCAAGACATACTTTGTTAATAAATACTTTTTCATCAAACCAAGGTACAAATACCAATCCCTGAGGTGGTCTGTTTCTTCCTCTAGTCTCTACTCTAGCTTTAACTTTACCTCTACGAGATTCTACCCATACAAGCTCACCTCTTTTTACACCTTTTTCTTTAGCATCTTTTGGATTCATATAACAAAGTGCTTCAGGAACTGCACGATACAATTCAGGTACTCTCATAGTCATTGTACCACTGTGCCAATGCTCTAGTACCCTACCTGTACATAACCATGTATCATAGTTGCTATCTGGCATTTCTGGTGGATCCATATATGGTCTAGCAAAGATTTTTGCTTTATTTTTAAGCGATTTTTTACCAAGTTTTTTATCTGGACCTTTAAGTGTTCCTTGTAGCAAGTTTTTAGCTAGTGGACCATAGAATGCATGAGTTGATTTGCTTCCTGCTGCTTTTGCTGCTTTTGCTGCATATGGATCATACTTGACATTAAATCTCCACTGAGTCTCTTTACCATCAACAACTGGCCATTTAAGTCCTCTAACTTTGTGATATACTTCAAATGGTGCAAGGTCATGTCCATGTCCTCTACCAAATGATGCATACTCTTCAAATAGATACTCATGGATCATAAATCCATAACCCTTAAAGACTTTACCATCTTCACCTTTTACATTTCTGCTATCACCAATACACTCAGTATTGTCATAACCTTTTTGTGGGAATTTGTTAAGATCTATTTTATATTTTTTAGCTCTATCATTAGCATACAAGATTTCAAACATTGTTGTATCATCATTGTATCCCATTTTTTTAGCTTCTTTTCTAACATCTGGTAGCTTTTTACCATTTCTTAGAGTATATGGTCCCCATAGGTCTTTTACAGTAAATCTTTTACTAAACTCAACCCATTGCCATGTATCACTCATCGCATGACCTACTGGTAGTACTTGTTGTCTCCAGTGTTGAGTTCTACGCTCAGCATTACCATAAGCTCCCCATTTTTCATAAATCATCGCACTTGGAAGTACCAAATCTGATACCATTGCAGAGATTCCTGGATATCCATCACTTGTTACGATAAAGTTATCCATATGTCTAGCTGCTTTTATCCAGTGTTTAGCACTAGCACTATCTTGGTATGCATTACATACATTTACCCAAGCAAACTTAACAACACCATCTTCGATATCTCTGTGGATTTTCATGATGTGTTGGTTTCCTACAGGGTTGAGTGTACCAGCTGGAATATGCCATTTTTTCTCAGCTATTGCTCTATGTTTAGGGTTTTTGACCATCAAGTCAGCTGGAAGTCTGTGACAGAATGTACCAACCTCTCTAGCTGTACCACAAGCTGATGGTTGTCCTGTTAGTGAGAATGCACCATTTCCTGGAAGAGCTTGTTTATTTAGCAAGAAGTGAACATTGTATGAAAGTGTATTTACCCAAGTACCACGAGTATGTTGGTTCATACCCATTGTCCAGAAACTTACAACTTTTCTACCTTTTTCGATATACAAGTCAGCTAACATTTTTAGTTTTTTCTTAAACTCTTCTAGTGGCTCATTAGGATCACCTTTTGAAATTTTTGCAACATAATCAAGTGTAAATGGCTCTAGTGATTTTTTGTACTCTTCAAAAGAGATGTGCCAGTGTTTTAGTGTACCTGGAGTGTTTTTCATCAAATCACCCTCTTTGTAACCATATGGTGCAAGTGCAGGTGCTTCTTTTGCAGATACTTTTTTAGCCATCTCTTTATTGATAGTTTCCATCTCTTTTGCTGTATATTTACCAGCACTACCATCTGGTCTAACTGGAGTGATTGATTTTTCACCAGCTCTTCTCATACCATAACCGATATTAACTGGTCCAGCTGTAAATACGATGTTTTCTTTTACAAAATCCCAATCGATTGCTTCTGGATGGTTATATACGATTTCGTGAGCTATATAGTTCCAAATAGCCAAATCTGTACTAGGAGAGAAGATGATGTTAAAGTCACCCAAATCACAAGTTCTATGTGTATAAGTTTGGATATTGACAACTTTTACACGATCTGGATCACTTAGTTTTCTATCTGTAACTCTTGACCAAAGGATTGGGTGCATCTCTGCCATATTTGATCCCCAAGTTACGATAGTATCTGTAATCTCGATATCATCATAACATCCAGCTGGTTCATCGATACCAAATGTTTGATAGAAACCAACAACAGCTGAAGCCATACAGTGTCTAGCATTTGGATCTATAGCGTTAGATCTAAATCCAGCTTTCATCATTTTTTGAGCTGCGTAACCTTCCATAACTGTATATTGTCCTGAAGCAAATACAGCTACACCCTCAGGTCCACTCTCTTTTAGTGCTTTTTTAGCATGTTTTTCCATCTCATCAAAAGCTCTTTGCCAAGATACTGGTCTAAATTTACCATGCTTATCAAATTCACCTTTATCGTTCATTCTAAGAAGCGGAGTTTTAAGTCTATCTGCTCCGTACATAATCTTAGCATTGAAGTAACCTTTGATACAGTTAAGCCCTCTATTTACTGGAGCTGCTGGGTCACCCTTTACTGCTACAATTCTTCCATTTTTAGTAGCAAGCATAATCCCACAACCTGTACCACAGAAACGACAAGCTGCTTTATCCCATCTCCAACCTTTTTGAGCATCACTTGCTGCTGCTTCAAGGCTAGATGGTACAGCGATACCTACAGCACTTGCTGCTGATGCGGCTGCTGCGCTTTTTAGAAATTCTCTTCTATTTAAAGCCATATTATTCCTCCATAAATTTTAAATACATACCAAATCAAGAGCGTCTAAATAACCTTCCTGTTGGTTACCTAGACACTCTTGCAGTAATGGCATATTAAAGTTTATCATAGTTTTGTATATATAAAAACTGATTTACATCAATAAATGGCTCTAAGGAGGTTAAATAGTGAGTTTAAGTTACATTTAAAAATGGAGTAATTTTATCTTTGATAAATTATTTTGAAGATATTTATAAAACTAATCAATATTTTTGATGTAGGAGGGTTCCTACATCGCTCCGAGTGTCTTTTTGACATTATCTGCTGCCATTGAGATGTTCCAAGCTGGTTCCCAAACCACCTCTACTTCTACATTACCAACATCTTCTATCCTCTCAACTGCCTCTTTGACCCAGGTAGTAATCATCTGATGAAGTGGACACCCTTTAGTTGAGAGTGTCATTACTACATGTACATTACACTCATCATCTATGATAGCATCATAAATCAATCCCATCTCAACTAGATTGAATCCAACCTCTGGGTCTATAACTGTACTAATAGCATCATAAACTATCTCTTTTGTAATATCACACATTTAATCTTCCTTTGTTAAATTAGCTCCATATGAAAGCATAGTATTCATACCCATATACAAAAATATCGCACCAGCAAACATAAAACTAGCACCCATACCAAATAGTAAATCACTCTCAAAAAGTAATCCAAACCCACCAATGATTACTCCACTAGCTGTAAAGTTAAACATAAAAGATGCACCTTTTTTATCATACATCTCATGAAGCATTGGTACTTTTTGCTTACCTACTAATGGAGAAAATCTCTCAAACCATACCAAAAACGGCACTATTTTGTATAAGTGTCCTGTAATCATAGATGAGATAAATCCAAGCAACAAAAACCATACGGTTGTATGAAGCATTGCTGTATCATTTGTCATCAAATAATCTATCTCTGTTAGCATCGCAAAGATAAGAGAGCCAAATGCAAAAATCATAGATTTTGCCCAGATGTCCAACTCTTTGCGTACTGTAAGTATAGCTATAAGATATATCTGATGCAGATATGAAACTATACCTGCAAAAGTTATGATGTATCCTAGATACATCAACCACTCTTGTGAAAATAAAGCACCAACAAATACTGCACCTACACCACCAATAACTAATTTGAAAGCTAGATGGATTGGCTTCTCATCAAATCCATGTGCTAGTGAAAACATAGGTATAAGAGTCAATGACAACCCAATGATAGTCAAAACCACATATCCACCAATCACTGCATATACATGAGCTTTGAGCATCAACGCTATATCTATGCTAAACAATCCATTAAATCCAAGTGCCAAGAAAAATCCTGTCAAAATACCAAGCAATAGATACCCATTACTCCATTTGATAGTATCAACAGTAATACCATCTAATTTGGTTTTTTTGAGTGTTGCTAGATTTTCCATAGCAAAAATTAGCATAGATACAAGTACCAATAATCCACCATAAGGCAGTATTGACATATCCATCCAAAACCCAAGCACCATCATAATGCTACCAATACCTAAAAGTGGCAATATCACATAATAAACATCAACTACTACATGCCCTACTTCAAGCACTACAGGGATAAGCTGTGCCATAGCACCAAAAATCACCATCATTACAAACCCAAGCATAAACAGATGAACCCATCCTGCTACATTGAATTGGTGAAAATCAAATGATGATGGCATAAAAAGTAGTGATAACATAGATATAAGATAAAAAATCACTCCATATTTGAAAAATGGAGCGATTAGATTTAGTGGTGGTGCAAACTCTCTTGATATTGGATTCATACTACTATCCGTCACAAGATGTTTTGGTTAAATCTGCCTCTTCACTAGCACCAGCTTTATAGCTAAATACAAGCTTGACTCTACCATCATCTAATGTCTCATCAGTTATATCGAAATTTTCAGAGATTTTTTCTAGCAATCCCATAGGTTTTTTATGATTTATCATCACCAATTTTTTATTTGGTCCATCAATCAACTTCAAACCAGCCATCGCATTTACCATTGGATCTGGTGGTCCACACTTTGATGTATCAAACTCATAATATTGAGTCTCTTCTATAGTATAAGTAAAAAATGGAACTGTAGCTCCCATCACTTCGATTGGTTCTTTTTGTATTTCAGACATAATTACTCCTTAATAATTTTAAGGCATTATAGAACTCTAATTTTATAATAAGCTTGATATAAATCAATTTTTGAAGTTTTTTTGGAAATATTCATCAACTAGTGATTTAAAATACTCCATTCTAGCTTTACCTTTTGGCATTTGGGTACGAAGAGTTTTCATTTTGGCGAGAAAATCACCTATATTTGTCGGTATTTGTATTGATATATACTCTTTGATAGCTTTTGCAAAAGCTGGTGATGCACCACTAGTAGAAAAAGATATCACTAAATCATCTTGTTTGATATAAGAAGGAAATATAAAATCACAATAAGCTGTATCATCAACTGAGTTGACTAAAACTCTTTTACTTCTGCTCTCAAGGTATATCTCTTTGTGAAGTTCTATTGTGTTGGTAGCTACGATAACTATATCATAACCATCGATATCGCCCTGTTGGTATGCTTTTGTAAGTATAGACAAACCATACTCATTAGCCAAAGATTGTAAATGGGGAGTTGTATCAATAGATATGATAGTAATATCAGTGGTAAAATCTAGCAACTTTTCTAGCTTCTCTAGTGCTATATTGCCACCACCTACCAATAATACTTTTTGGTTACTCATATCCATATACATAGGAAAATATGACATAAACTTAATCCTTGGGTGATATCGACTAATAGTAATGTATCATATTTTTAAGGCTTTTAGTTTGATATATATCAATGATACTATAAGTTGGTTTAATTATAATCACATCTATATAAAAAATGGAGACAATCTATGCAAGATGAATTACTATATCAGATGCAACACTCATTTGCACTAACACCAAAACCTTTTGAAGAGTTGGCAAAAAGACTCAATAGCGATGAAGCAACTATATTATCTATGGTAAAAAAACTAAAAGATGACAAAATCATACGACAAACTTCAGCTATATTTGACACTAAACGCCTTGGATATAAATCATCACTTGTAGCTTTCAAGGTTGACAAAGATAACATCGATACAGCTGCCAACATAATAAACCAACACCCAGGAGTAAGCCACAACTACTTAAGAAACCACGATTTCAATATCTGGTTTACTATGGCAGTAGCACCAGATAGCAAACTTGGGCTAGAGAGAACCATCCAAATCTTACAACAAAAAACAAATGCAAAAGATGCCATTATACTACCTACACTAAAGATGTTTAAAATCTCTGTCAAGATGGATACAACTGGCAAAAAAGCCAAAAAAGAAAAAGTACACCACAAAAAACATACCCAAATAGAACTAACCCCAACACACATAGAAGTCATCAAAGAGTTACAAAAAGATATAGAGATAACCAGTGAGCCTTTCAAAAACTCTATACAAAAGCTTGGTATGAGTTATGATGAATTTTTCAAAATTGCCAATGAGTTAAAAGATAGTGGTGTTATGAGAAGATTTGCAACCATACTAAACCACCGTAAAGCTGGATTTAGTGCTAATGCTATGTCAGTTTGGTCAGTTCCAGAAGAACAAGGCGAAGAGATAGGCAAACTCTTAGCAGAATTCTCAGCAGTAAGTCATTGCTATTTGCGTCCAAAATTTGACAACTGGCCATACAACCTATTTGCTATGGTACACGCCAAAACCCAACAAGAGTGCGACACTCTCATTGAAGAGATGGCAAAAGAGACAGGACTCAGTGAGTATAGCAAACTATACTCTAGTGTAGAGTTCAAAAAACAAAGACTAGTATATTTTGATGATGCATTTGCAGAGTGGGAGAAGAAAAATAGTATTTAGATGATAATAATTATCTTTTAAGCTTTTTTACTCTATAATTTCTTATCTTAAAAAATAAAATTCAAAGGGTAGAATTATGAGTAAAAAAGCAGTTGTTATTTCACTAGTCGCGACTTCTATACTATCTGCATCTCTTATAGATGATGCTAAAAATGCTAGATTGAAGCCAATCCCAACCGATAAAACAAAGCTAATGAAGCTAATTGATAATCCAAAAAATCCTATCACTAAAGCTAAAGTAGAACTTGGTAAAAAGCTATATTTTGAGCCAAGACTATCAAAAAGCAACTTGATATCTTGTAACACTTGTCATAACCTTGCTACAGGCGGTGTAGATGGTGTAAGTGCTGCTATAGGTCACAAATGGACAGCTAACCCTCATCACCTAAACTCTCCTACAGTATATAATGCTGTATTTATGTCAAAACAATTTTGGAATGGTAGATCTCCCGATTTAGAAGATCAAGCACAAGGACCAATGCAGGCTGCACCAGAGATGGCTATCAGCAAAGAAATGGCAGTAGCTAGAATAACTTCTATGGCAGAGTATAAAGCAGAATTTCAAAAAGCGTTTGGCAAAGATGAGATTACATTCAAAAAAATAGCTGATGCTATAGGTGCATTTGAAAGAACACTAGTAACTCCTTCAAGATTTGATAAGTTTTTAAATGGAAACAAAGATGCACTAAGTGCTGATGAGAAAAAAGGTCTAAAAGTATTTATAGACAAAGGTTGTGTAGCTTGTCACAATGGAGTAGGTATCGGTGGAAGTATGCAAAAATTCCCAATCGCTAAGCCATATAAATATGCAAATATTGGTGATTTCAAAGGTGACAAAAATGGTATGGTCAAAACACCTACACTAAGAAATATATTACAAACTGCACCATACTATCACAACGGAGCTGTATGGGATATCAAAGAGGCTATCAAAATTATGGGTGAAACACAACTAGGTATAGAATTGAGCCAAGAAGATATCAATGCTATAGCAACATTCTTCAAAGCATTAGATGGCAAAATGCCTGAGATTACATATCCACACCTACCAGCCGTAACAACATCTACTCCAAAACCAGAAGCAAACTAACTATATATAGCTTAAGGCGATATGCGTGAACTACCCCGCCCTTAACGGCGAGGGTTTACGGAACGGGTACTAAAAGCACATTACGGAATGCGACCAAGTCGCACACTAACCCCTAACTACTCACTGCTAACTATTCATCCTCTCCCGACTTCCACGATAAGGCACACAAATTGAACTTTTTATACCTAGCTAATGCCCTATTTTAGAGACTTCTACTTTTGCTTTGGAGATAACACGGAAGTCAGGATGAGTTTGAAGCACTCATAGACAAACTAGAAGAAAACAATGATGTCCAAAATGTCTATACAAATATCAACTAATTATCACATTACATTACACGCGTAGGTTGCATTCATTGAATGCAACCTACGCATATAAATCATATCACTATATATCTTTACCACTATGCCTTTCAAGTGCATTATCAAACATTTTTTGAAACTCTTCAAAACTTTTTTCTAACTCTTGTTGAAACTCTTTTTTTATATCGTCCACATTTAAGCCCTTTTGGTTTGCACCAGAGATTATTCCATTCAAAAGTTTTGGTACTTGTTCATTTAATTTTTCTTGACTTTGTTGCATCACTTTAGCATACTCTTCTTGAGAGATATTTTCTTCTTGTTCTGATAACAGATATTCTAACATCTCTTTAAATGATCTAAATCTAATTGCCCCACCAAAACTATTACTAAAAAACCAAGCTTCCCACTCTTGATCAAACTTTACATTTGGATTCAATAAGAGTACATCACCTTCTAAAGAATCACTGATTTGTAAAGCATCTTTGAGATAGTAATTTCTTATCTTGCAACTATCTTGTTCCATACCATATACAAAATACTCATCATCATCAACATCACAATCACCCTCAAGCCATATATCAACCCACTCTTTATTTAGAGTATAAAACCAGTCTATTTTTTCAATAGGTAACAAATTCGTAAACCTATTTGGCAATAACATACCATTGGAGTATTTTAAAAATGTCAAATAACTAGGAGGTAATTGCATTTGCAATCTATCTTGCACTCTATCTATCATATCATCATCTACTGGCTTATTGATTATACCATCTTTTTTATGTACAGCATCTAACTCTTCAGAATAAGGCTCATTCCAATCTCCATATGAAATATCATACTCTTGTCGATACTTTTTTGCTTTAGTTATATAAGTATTGATTAAGCTCAATTCCCAAGATGTCTGATCACTCATTTTTCCTCCTTTGTTTATCAGATAAATAAAAGCTGAAAACATATTATAGTGTGCGACTAAAGTCGCACAACCTTTCTGAACATTACACACTAAACGCTGAAAGCTAAAAGCACACTAACCCCTAACTACTCACCCTTCACTACTCACCATCTCATACCCAAAACTACTAATATTCCTCTCATTCTCATCAAAATTTATCCCAACTAGATA
>Ga0256913_10000678_pt1 | contig 17828 bp, 10 predicted proteins | sample Axial_MatmetaG_FD_185970 | JGI IMG/M metagenome (GOLD analysis project Ga0256913, IMG submission 185970) | Deep-sea worm associated microbial mat communities from Axial Seamount, Juan de Fuca Ridge, Pacific Ocean - Axial_Mat | ecosystem: Environmental > Aquatic > Marine > Oceanic > Microbial... | reverse complement strand
TATTACCGTTAGAAGTACAGCTGATTTTTTTTGGTTCCGCTCCGGTGGTAATATCCCAAATGCTGATGTTGTTATTGGCGTTTTCCAATATATATTTGGTAATATTACCGTTGCCCGTAACATCCGTATTCCGAAAAGCCATTTGGTCTCCGGTCATTTTAAGTTGACGGTTGGCAATCACCTCAATAAAATTAAGCCATGCTACCGATGTTGAAGTGCTTTTGGCATAACTCGTTGATACCGTTATTGTTGCCGATAACGGAGTAGTCGTAAAATCTTGCTGCGCGGCAGCTGCATATGATCCGTCGTATGAACCTGATATTGCCGGTATGAACATTTGTCCGGCACTACCGTTTACTATCACATTCATTGTTGACGGTGAAGTCGAGTGGGCTGCCACATATACCCGAACGGTGGCAGGTTTGGTTGTGATAATGTTGGGAAACGTAAAACTGAAATTATAGCTTGTTATGATATTATATTCTTCGCCAAACCATTTCTTTCCCGATTTTATCAGGTTTAAAGAATCTTTATCATGATATTCATAATCAACAAATTCAGTTGCCGTTTTATTCGGTGAAACTGTTGGTGACTGAAGAGTCTGTATTCTTTTGCTTGTTCCGCTTTTTGTGGTTATAAAATAGTAGGCATAGCTGTCGTAAATATTTTGTGAGTGATAAAATGTGCCAATGTTTTGGTAATATTTCCAAATATTAGGTCCTTGCCCGTAGAATAAAAAATAATCATCGGCATCAAATTTACCATTGCCGTTCAAGTCGTGTATTTCTATCGGATTTTCATGGAGATCATCGTAAAAAAATGCTGAATTTGCTTCCGGCATCATTCCTCCGCCGTTACCGTAAAGTCTGACATTATCAACTGAAAGCCCTGAAATATCAAACCCCATGGATGATAGCTCAGCTCCTGTCACCTTATAAATACCGGAGCTGCCGATTTCGATTTTATACCATTTTCCTGTTGCTAATACCGAATGGTCAGCCCATTTTGTGCTTCCTTTTAAGTTGTTAATATTACTTTTTTCCGACCGGAATAAAGTAACCATTAGTTTATATTTATCAATTAAATTTACACCGTTACCGGTTTTATGGAATGGTAATAAGAATATCGTTAATAATTTTTTATTTCGTGATGTGGATATTGTATAAAATATTTCAGGTAATGATTCCAAATCTTGATTTTTCGAAATGGATGTTTCCTTTAAATATGTAACTGAAAAAATATTTACCGCAACGGAATCGGTTTCCCAAGGTATTTCACGTTGGATTTTGTGATATAAAATTTTTTGAGACTTATCCGTAAGAGTTGCATTATCAAAATCATGAAAAATATCTGAAGAAAATTTATTTGTGTTGTAAGTAATGGAATTTGAGATGATTAGATTGTTTTGTCCTTTTATTTCTGCTGTGATAAAAAGAAGAATAAAGAATATATACCAAAATGATTTTAGCATGACGAAATAATGTTTTGTGATTACGATGAAATAACATAAAACCGTTGATTTTATTGTATTGACTAACCGCCTTATTAACTGCCGAATAGTCAATATGTTATGGCGTATATTTTTGGATTGTTAAAAAATATGGCATCTTTAATCAACCTTTTATTAAGTTTTATTGTCAGTTTTCTTTTAAGGGGTAAATTATACTATGATGCTTTATTTTTATTAATGTTGACAGACAAATAAAATCGGTTTAAATCAAATTGATTTACGAGGTTTGTAACAAAAATCTAAAATATCAAGTATAAACTCCGAATAACCGCTTAGGTTTTTATTATAATGTGTGAATTATTTACGATTTGCATCAAAATAAAAACCCTTGTGCGTTTAGAAATATTTTGTATTATTGTGCTTTAAACACGAATCGTTTGTTTATAATGGGAACTAAGACAAGAACTTTTATTTTTGCACTGTTTATGCTGGTTGGGATGCAGGTAATGCGTGGTCAGGACCCCCACTTTTCGCAGTTTTATGCTAATCCTTTATACCTAAATCCGGCATTTGCAGGCAGCAATGTATGTCCCAGACTTGTGATGAACTATCGTAATCAATGGCCTTCAATTCCGGGTTCTTACGTTACGTATAATGCAAGTTTTGATATGCACTTTGAGGCGTTGAATGGCGGACTGGGGGTGATTTTATCAAGTGACCGTGCCGGTGAAGGGGTTCTCACTACCCAACAGGCATCGCTGATATATTCTGTTCGCATTCGTGTTACACAGGAATTTTTCATAAAAGCCGGTTTACAAGCCGGATATTTCCAAAAGCATCTCGATTTCAACAGGTTAACATTCTCCGATCAGATTGATTCACGTTGGGGTTTCTCAAAACCTACAAAGGAAAAAGCCCCTCCCGGCGGAGTCTATTCCACAAACGACCTTGATTTTGCAGCCGGAATCCTCGGCTTTTCAAAGAAATTTTTTGTGGGTTTTGCTGCACATCATCTTATTCCTGTTAATGAGGCTTTTATCGATGGTAACACAAGTTATCTGCCAATGAAACTTACCGGACATCTCGGGTTTAAAATTCCTTTAACGGAAGCAGGACGTCGCAGATTGCGCCCGACAGATCCGGTTATTGCGCCCAACCTTTTGTATATGCAACAAGGAAAATTCTCACAAATGAATTACGGTTTGTACTTTGAACGTCAACCGATGATTTTCGGTGTTTGGTATCGGCAGTTTTTCCAGGGGTCGGATGCCCTGATACTTCTTGTGGGTTTTGAATATGATAAATTTAAATTCGGTTATAGCTACGATATTACGGTCTCGGAATTAAGCACTGCTTCCGGCGGAGCACACGAGATTTCCATGGGGTTGAAATTCAACTGTCCGCAGAAAAAAGTTCGTCTGCATGAAATAAGTTGCCCCTCATTTTAGTTATAACAGATGTTAATATTTGAATTATAATAAATGAATGTTATGATAAAGAACAAGAATTTATTCGGAAAATTGGCCATTCTGGCCTTTGTTATTGTGTTTACATCGTGTAGTCATGAGCAATCTCCAACTACAGGATGGAACTATAACGACAGAAAGAACGGTGGTTTTGAACTTGTACCCTACGAAGAGCAAGAGACAGGCCCCGGTTTGGTTCTTATCGAAGGTGGTACCTTTACTATGGGACGGACCGAGCAGGATGTAGATTACGACTGGAACAACCAGCCGAGAAGAGTTACGGTTTCTTCTTTCTATATTGATCAAACGGAAGTTCGTAACTTCGATTATTTGGAATATCTTTATTGGTTGAACAGGATTTACAAACTTGATTATCCGCGTTTGGTACAAAAAGCTTTACCGGATACCTTGGTTTGGCGTTCAAAACTTGCCTATAATGAACCACTTGTCGAGTTATATCTGAGGCATCCTGCATATCGTGATTATCCGGTTGTAGGTGTAAACTGGCTTCAGGCTACCGATTATTGTAAATGGAGAACCGATCGTGTGAATGAGTTTATTCTTATTACCTACGGTATTCTCAAGCATTATACAGGCCAGACAAATGATGACCATTTTAATACCGATGCTTACCTTGCAAATAAATATACCGGTGAAGAGACCAATCGTCAGTTGGTTGACCTTAGCCCAAACGGGGAAACACGTCGTCCCAGAATGGAAGATGGCATTTTGTTACCGCGTTACAGGCTCCCCACAGAGGCTGAGTGGGAATTCGCAGCTCTTGGTCTTATCGGTAATACTCTTTACGAACGTGTTGTTGAGCGTCGTCTATATCCATGGAACGGACACGTAGCACGTACAGATGCTCCTTCAAACTATGGTGACTTTGTTGCTAATTTCCGTCGTGGTCGTGGCGATTATATGGGTGTTGCGGGTAGTCTTAACGATGCTGCTTCCATTCCGGCTCCCGTTTATGCTTATTGGCCAAACGATTACGGCCTTTACAATATGGCCGGTAACGTCTGTGAATGGGTTATGGATGTTTATCGTCCGCTTTCTTTTGAGGATTTCGACGATTTTAACTCCTTCCGCGGTAATGTTTACAAAACTTATGTTCGCGATAATGCCGGAGCTATTGACGATAAACTTACCTATATAATTTATGATTATGATGGTATTAAAAAATGGCTGAATGATGAAAATGATGGATTTATCAAGAGGTTAAGAGATAGAAACGGTGGCCAGTTGGACCCGCGTGAGCAAAAACTTCTTGATGCCGTTAATAAAAATGTGGATGCTGCCATTAAGAAAAATAAGGAAAGAAAATATGAGGAGGCTTCCGAGCAAATTGAAGATGCTCTTATCACAATTGACGGTGCTCCCGACGGAATTGAGATAGCCAATGAGCTTTTGAAAGGTATTTCCGATTTCGTTGTTGCAAGTCCGGGTGAACTCAGAAAGCGTAATGTGACAATTGAAGAGAACCTTGAAAGAAGAAATTATCGTAAAGCTAATAATATCAACTATTTGGATGGTGATTATGCTTCTGCATACGAAATGGACGGCTGGGCATCGTGGCAAAAAGATGACGGATCCAAACGTATGTATGACTATACCCACACTTCCATGATTAATGATAAAGCACGTGTTTATAAAGGAGGTTCGTGGAGAGACGGTCAGTTCTGGCTTTCTCCCGGAGCACGACGATTCCTCGACGAAAGACAGTCAACGGATTACATCGGTTTCCGTTGTGCCATGACACGTGTAGGAAGTCCGATTGGTAATTATTAACCACAACGCACAACTACATAAATTAAAAAGCTGCCGGTCTTTCGACCGGCAGCTTTTTTTATTGTCTGTTTTTGGATTCTGTTATCTCAATTGTGTTCCAAGATTTCTCTCAAGATTTGTTTGTATCTTTCGCATAATCTTGTCGATTTGCTTGTCTTTCAAAGTTTTGGAATCGTCCCTGAGTACAAAACTTACCGCATATGATTTCTTTCCCTTTTCTATTCCTTTGCCCTCATATATATCAAACAGATTTACCGATTTCAGCAGTTTTGATTCCGATTTATAAGCAATTTCTTCTATCTCGCTGAATTTTACCGATTTATCAATTAACAAAGCAAGGTCTCGACGAACCGAAGGGAACTTTGGAAGTTCAGTAAAACCGATTTTTACATCTGCTGCCAGTTTGATTAAATTATCCCAATTGATATTTGCATAAAATACCGGAACCTCAATCTCAAAATCGTCCAATACCTTTTTATTAAGCATACCAACGTCGGCAATATGATTGTTATAATGGCGATAGCTTAAACATTGATTGAAGTATGTTCCCGATTTTTCTTCGATTTTTAGAGACTTTCTATCTATTCCCAATTTTTTTAACAGGGAAACAAAGAATGATTTTAATGTGTGGAAATCCGAGTCTCTATTTTCATATTTCCAGTTTTCAGGTTTTTCTGCACCGGTAATAATTAATCCGAGATGCCTCGATTCGGAATATCTTGACAAATTACTAAGGTTGGAATCCGGATTATATTTGTATTGCTTTCCAAACTCATAAAGTTTGATATCGGGAGATTTGAAGTTTATATTTTTCCTTACCGATTCCAAAAGGCCGAACAACAAATCCTGTCGCATTACATTTAATTCGGAACTTAGCGGGTTGAGAATTTTTACACTCTCTTCGGAATTAAATCCGTAATCTTTATAATAATCACCCTTTGTGAGCGAATTATTCATGGCCTCATTAAAGCCTTTTGCCGAAAGAAAATCAGAGATAAGATTCACAAGACGTTCGTTGTCAGGCTTTTTAGTGTATGAAATAGTTGATTTTATTTTATTTCCGGTTTCAATATTGTTATATCCGTAAATTCTTAATATTTCTTCTATGACATCAACTTCACGGGTTACATCCACTTTAAACGTAGGAATTTCAAGCAGCATTCCTTCGTTATTTTCTGATTTGATTATGATATCAAGGTCTTTTAAAATGGATTTTATAATTTCTTTCGGGATTTTTTTACCGGTTAATTTTTCAATGTTTGAATATTTAACACTTACATCCCAATTGTTTATTGGTTTAGGATATTTGTCCGAAATCTCCGAAGAAATTTTTCCACCTGCAATCTCTTTTATCAGGAGTGCTGCACGCTTTATTGCATAGACGGTAATATTGGGGTCGGCACCTCTTTCGAAACGGAATGAAGCATCCGTTTTAAGTCCATGATATTTCGATGATTTTCTGATGGTTACAGGATTGAAGTAAGCACTTTCAAGAAAAACATTTACCGTGTTTTCTGTTACGCCGCTGTCGTTACCTCCGAAAACTCCGGCCATACACATGGGTTTTTCCGAATCGCATATCATCAAATCACCGGCTGTCAGTTCTCTTTCAACTTCATCAAGTGTGGTGAATTTTGTACCTGCCGCCACTTTTTTGATGATGATTTTTTTTCCTTCAATCTTATCATAATCAAAAGCGTGTAAAGGATGACCGGATTCCATCAAAACAAAGTTTGTGATGTCAACAATATTATTAATAGGTCTCAGACCTACAGCTTTAAGCTTGTTTTGCAGCCATTCCGGCGAAGGGCCTACTTTTACATCGGAAATTGTAAGTCCTGTATATCGAGGACAATCATCAGCTGATTCGATAATGATTTCAAAAGGAAGATTTTGATTGTCGGTTTTAAATTCCGATATATCCGGAATACGGAGTTCTTTTTTGTTTTCCGGAAAAAACCTGTTGAGAACGGCAACGAGGTCGCGTGCCGTTCCGATATGAGAAGTGGCGTCGGCACGATTTGGTGTCAGGCCTATTTCGTAAACATAATCGGTTTCTATTTTGAAGTAATCGGCGGCAGATGTTCCCGCTTTGGCATTATCGTCAAGTACCATTATTCCGTCATGTGAATCACCAAGTCCGATTTCATCTTCGGCACATATCATTCCTTGTGATACCTCGCCGCGGATTTTCGATTTTTTTATCACAAAACTTTCGTCACCGTCGTAAAGTGTCGTTCCAACGGTGGCAACAACCACCTTTTGACCTTTTGCAACATTCGGAGCACCGCAAACAACCGGTAAAATGTTACCGTTGCCAACGTCAACTGTCGTTACGCTTAATTTGTCGGCATTCGGGTGCTTTTCGCAAGTCAGAACTTCTCCAATCACAAGACCTCTGAGGCCTCCTTTTACGGACTCTGCCTTTTCCATTCCTTCCACTTCAAGACCGCCGTCGGTCAATAATTCGGACAGCCTTTGCGGGTCGGTGTCAAGGTCAATATAATTTTTCAGCCAGTTATATGATATTTTCATCGAAAATAATTTTAATTCATTAATTAAAAACAGTGGGCAAAAATAATCAAAACTTCACTTGTAACGGTTAACTTATTTTACTCCAGTCGAAACTATTTTTCTTTTGTGAAATCAGGAATTTTTTAAGTATTTCATTTTCGTCATTTTCCAGTTCAGGGTCCGTTTCGAGTATGGTTTCCGCTGTTTTGCGTGCGGCTTGTAATATTTTTCCGTCGTTGACAATATCAGCAATTTTTAGCTCAACAATACCGCTTTGCTTTGTGCCTTGTAATTCACCCGGTCCTCTGAGCTTTAGGTCAATATCCGCAATTTTAAAACCGTCGTTTGTGGATACCATTGTCGATAGTCTTATTTTGGCATCTTCCGAAAGTTTTCCTTCGCTCATCAGGATACAATAAGATTCTCTGGCACCACGGCCAACGCGTCCCCTTAACTGGTGAAGCTGCGACAGTCCGAAACGGTTGGCATTTTCTATCACCATTAAATTGGCGTTAGGGACGTCAACACCTACTTCGATTACCGTGGTTGATACAAGGATATGGGTCTTACCGGCTGCAAAACGTTTCATCTCAATCTCTTTGTCTTTCGGGTCCATCTTCCCGTGCACAATGCTCAGCCGGTATTCCGGCAGCGGAAATTCCCTGCTGATGGCTTCATAACCTTCCATCAGGTTTTTTAAGTCGAGGGTTTCCGATTCTTCAATCAAAGGATATACGACATAAACCTGTCCGCCTGCTTTTATGATTTTTTTCATAAAATTGAATACCCTTAGACGTTTTGATTCGTCGAAATGATATGTGAGTACGGGTTTGCGTCCGGAAGGAAGCTCGTCGATTACGGAATAATCAAGGTCGCCGTATAGTGTCATTGCCATTGTACGGGGAATAGGTGTGGCCGTCATAACCAATACATCGGGCGGTATTTTATTTTTAGCCCAAAGCTTTGCCCTTTGTGCAACTCCGAATTTGTGTTGTTCGTCGATTACCACAAATCCCAGATTCTTAAATTTTACTTTGTTTTCGATAAGAGCGTGTGTCCCGATAATAATTTTCAGACTGCCGTTTTCCAATGATTCGTAAATAATCTTTCGCTTACGGGCAGGAGTGGACCCCGTGAGAAGGGCAATTTTGATGTCCATTTCTTTTAGAAATCCTGTAATTGTGTTAAAATGTTGTGTTGCAAGAATTTCCGTTGGTGCCATTATGGCCGACTGATAGTTGTTGTCTGCCGCTATCAGCATGGCAAGCAGAGCTACCAGCGTTTTTCCGCTACCGACATCACCTTGTAACAGCCGGTTCATCTGATAAGGCCGTTTCATATCGGCACGTATCTCTTTTATTACCCGCTTCTGTGCATTGGTTAATTCAAAGGGCAAATGCTTGGAATAAAACTCATTAAATAAATCTCCGACTTTTGGAAATACGTGTCCGCCGTTTTTGTTATGTCTTCCTATTTTGATTTTTACAACCGAGAGTTGGATAAAAAACAACTCCTCGAATTTTAATCGTATTCTGGCTCTCTCAAGTAACTCCGTAGTAGGAGGGAAGTGTATATATTTGTATGCTTCTTTTCTCGGGATAAAGCTGTACCTGTCGTTTATTTCTTTTGAAAGATTTTCGGGGATTACATCATAAATTCTTTGTAAAAGATTTGTAGTGAGTTTGGAGATTCCCCGGGAATTTAGCCCCGCCGACGATAGTTTCTCTCCTGTATGATATACGGGAAATAAAACAGGTCCTGTAACGGATTTCTCCTCGGGAATATCAATTTCGGGATGGGTCAGGGTATAGCTTCCTTTATATATGTTGGGTTTCCCGTAAACAAAAAATTCAGTGTTTTTTTCGAGTTTCTCCTTTATCCATTTTATCCCCTGAAACCATACTAAACTGATGGTGCCTGTATCGTCGTTCAGAAGGGCATTCAAATGCTGTGCACGACCTTTTCCGCTTACTTCCATATTGGTGATTCGCCCTTTTAACTGGTAGTATATCGTATCACTGCTTATATCACTGATATTATGAAATTTGCTTCTATCAACATATCGAAACGGGAAGTAATTTAACAGATCTTCGAAGGTATTAATGTTTAGTTCCGAGGAGAGTAAAGCTGCTCTTTTCGGCCCTACACCCTTTAAAAATTTTATATTCGATTTTAGTAAATCAACTTCCATTATTGCTAAAAATATTCAGGGTATAAAGATAAAAAAAACTCCCCCGTAATTCCGGAGGAGTTTTTTCTTTATGTCTTATTATAAATTAATATTGCCAAAGGTCAATTTCATTGTTGAAAATGTCATTTTTGATTCTTTCAGATTCAAGCAAAGCATCAAGACCGGCAGTATAGTCACTGATTTTCCTGTTATATACGTTTTCCTGACGATAGATATAACTTGAAAATATTCTTTGCATAAAAATATCATCATAGCTTAATCTGGCGGCATCATTTTGACGTTTATAACATTCTAATACAGCGAGAGTTGGTCTTATTTCGGGGAAGAAAAACCAAATTTCCGAATAAGAACCTTCCACCGGTGTATATCCTGAAAAAACAGAAACATCACAGTTCGGGTCGTTTTGATTTTCCGGTGAATAATCGGGGAAGATAAGACCTAAACCAAGAATTCTGACATCCATAACCGACCGTTGTTTATCGAAAAACCAATCTTCCATAAGTCTGATTTTTACAATTTCAGGCTTTATATCACTAAAGAGTTTTTCGGCAACGGTATCAATAAGATTACAGTCTTCGTCAACTTTTTGAACACTGTCTCTGCGGTTTACAATCCTTTGGATTTCCTCGAAAGTATAAACCTCTTCATACTCTGATGATTTATAGAGTTTTATACCGTTTGGACCAAAGTTATTAGGATTACTCAAATATTCGTCAAATAAGATTTGAAGAAATGAACGTTTTCCGTGAATTGCAGAATCCAAAGGAAAATATAAAGGCAGATTCAATTTTTGCCTTAAATCAAGTTCCCGCCAAATCCTTGTTGACCACATAACATCTGCTTCACGAATATGAGTTAATGTTATGGCTTCACGTTGTTTAACGTTTTCTTTCTTCCATGCTCTCGGTCCCAAAGTAGGGTCGAGAATTTGCGCATTTGCAAATTCGCCGATGAAAATGAATAAAATAATTAATCCTGCTAACTTTTTCATAATAAAACTATTTAAGTTCAAGGGTGATACCCGTGGCTTGTTTCTTGCCGTCAGGTCCGTCAACCCATACATTTCTTATAATAAGAAGAGTTTTCTTAGGTGCTTTTCTAATCTTTGCAATTACTTTTCCGGGGAATGAAGAACCGTTAACTCTTGCATTAATAAGTTTACCTCTCGTGGGGTGTGTTACATAAATTTCGTAACTTAAAACTCTGTAACGAACACCTTCGAAAAGGAAATTATCAAGTTGTGCAACGAGTTTAGGATTAAGTAATAATGCTGATTTTGCAATTTTTCCTTCGCTTCTACCAGCAATACGTATAGCTGGTGAAGGGAGATTTTTAATTCTGTATTTAAAGCTTCCAAGCCTCTGCGTTTGTCCCGATTTTGTCTTGGCCGAAACATAGAAAGTAACTTCTTTTTGTCTTCCGCCTTTTGTGGGTTTAAAAACATAATGTCCGGGTGATCTACGAATAAGACTACCACCTCCCGAAGAGGAAAGTGATACTTTATCGTTTGTAAATCCCGGTGCTGATGCCGACAAGGGATTATCAAGACCACGGTAAACAACGTTCATCTTATCAGCCGAAACAGTTGCCGAAGGTTTGATAACGCTATATGCCGACTGAAACTTATAATATTTAAAATTACCGGCAGGGTCTTTTACTTTAATTACACCTGCATAAGTAAATTCTCCGGTAGAACCTGTTTTAACTCTGAATTGAACAACACCTTCACGGGCAGAATCAATTTTTATAATTCCTTGTTCTTTCTCAAGGTCAAGGTTTCCTACCGAATCAAGTCCGGGCTTTAAAATAACCGTTGGTGTGTCGGTTGTAGAATAAGCGGCAACGAAAATGTCTGCTTTATATTCTTCTCCCGAAAGAACAATATTGGCATGAGGGATAACCTTTGCATTGATTTTATCGAATTTAAAATCTTCGGCACTAATCTGACCGTAAAGACGTTTTAATACTTCATATTCGATATTTCGTACATCCGTAATATATTTATTAAGGAGTACAAGGTCAGCAGCAAGAACAGTGTGATGGAAAGTGTTCATTTCCCAGTTTTGCTTAATACCTGCATGAGGATTGTATGCATCCGGAGTATTTAACCCCATATTCATTCCCAAAGTGTCGCTTTTTACAGCTGTCAGGATTTTAGTAACTTCAGACTTAAAATCATTAAAAGCCATTTTAAGTTTTGTAGCTTCGCCACCGGTTCCGTCTTCTTTTACTCCGAGAAGAACAAACATCGGTGAATCGAAATTACTTTTGTTTTTAATCCATTCCAGAGGAACTTCTCTTGGGCGTTCTACCGTTTTTTCATGAGTGCCTTTATCATCTTTATATTCGTAAGTGACGTTTTTAGCCTCCATGCTGTTATACTCAGTCCATCCAACAATCTTATCTTTAACATCTTCCAGTTGTTTGATAAGTTTCTCAGAAGCTTCTTTTGTTTGTAAAGCCGCATCCCTGTAAGGTTTAACCTTAGTGGGATTCATATTGTACTGAGTTTCAAAAGTTTGGTAGATTATTGCATTTTTGGAACCGAAGTTAGATACGGTTTTCTCCATTGATTCGTTTACAATCACGAAAGCATTCAGAATTTCGGCAGACACGTTCAACGCCAGCAGAGCCGTGTAGAACAGGTACATCATACCGATCATCTTTTGCCTCGGTGTTTCTTTATATCCAGCCATTGATAATCAATTTTTAAGATTAATACTTTATATTAAATAATTAACGTTGAACGGTCATAGCGTTAAGCATATTTCCGTAAACCTGATTAAGGGCGGCAACGTTTTTAGCAAGCTCATCAGCCTGCTCTTTGTATTTGGCTGTATTTTCAATGGATTGCGTGAGGTTGTCAAGGAATGTATTCATCGACTCGCCAAGCTTGTTAATGGTTTCTGTGTGTGATGATGTCGATTGAAGTTGTAATTCATAAACCGAGTTAAGTGCAGCGAGATTGCTGGAAATTTTTGTCAGTTCATTATTAAATGATTCACCATCAATTTGTGAGAAATCAATTGATTCTGCCGATTTAGCAATTTTCTCAGTTGATTCTGTAAGAACATCAGATGTTTTTGTATATGCTTGTGCAAGTTCGCCAATATTATTTGCGGCACTTCTTACGTTTTCGGTATATTCGTTTGTGGCAACAGCAGCTTCCGTAATATTTGTCATTTTACTGGCATTGTCGCTAAGTGCACGAAGGCCTTCGCCTAGACTTTCAATCAACTCGGGACCTATTTTGGCTTCTTCGAGCATTTTATCTAACTCTTCAGTAACAGACTTCGGTTCTTCTTCTTCCGAACCCAATCCGAATTGTTTTAAACTCTCTTCGCTGTAACCTTCATACATACCGGCAAGCTCAGGATAAACAAGACTCCAGTCAGGCTCTACATGCGGCGGTTCAAAAGCTGAAAAGAAGAAAATCAAAGCCTCCGTTGACAAACCAACGATAAGCATGATTTGTGCTCCAGGATAGTGGTTGATTTTGAAAAGTGCTCCGATAAGTACAACGGCAGCTCCCCATCCGTAAAGCTTTGCCATAAAATTCTTAAATCCCTTACTTCTTACTAAACTATTAATACCCATGATAATTTAATGTTTTGTGGTTAATACTAAATTTATTTTCTTGATTTTTGTTGTTTTATCTGTAAACTGCCGATGAGTTAGGACCGTCTCCTTTAGCTCTTCCGAGATAGGTCTGAACATTTCTGAAACCGATATAACATTTAGCAGTGTCCTGATATTCATAAGTTCTGGTGCTCAAACGGATATAATATCCTATATCTTTCCATGAACCTCCGCGTATTACCCTTCTTTTGTTAGCCGTTGACAAATCGTCGTTGGCATCGCGTGAGAATTGCATATTAAGGTCGTGAGCAAAACGGTATGATGACGGGTCGAATGAATCGTCGCACCATTCGGCAACGTTACCGGCCATATCGTAAAGACCGTAATCATTTGGAGCAAAGTGTGCTACAATAAGAGTGTGGAATCCGCCGTCGTCAAGATAGTTACCTCTAAGAGGTTTGAAGTTGGCGAGGAAACAACCGTTTGAATTTCTGGTATAGGGACCACCCCAAGGAAAGGGGTTAAGGTCAAGACTACCTCTTGCAGCCCATTCCCATTCTGCCTCTGTCGGCAAGCGGAAATCATTCCAGAATGTGGCCATATTTGCCTGTTGGTAACTGCGTTTGATACCCGTTCTCCAGATAGAGAACGCTCTTGCCTGCAACCAGCTGACACCGACAACCGGATAATGGTCGTATGCAGGATGCCAGAAATAATTCTGTGTCATAGGCTCATTAAATGAGTATGAGAAATCATGAACCCAAGCGAGAGTATCAGGGAAAATATTGTCAATACGTTTTTCGATAAAATATGATCTGTCGATCTGACCCTGAGGCCTGTTACTGCGTTTGGCGGCCTCACGGAAATTAATCCAGTAATATTCAAAGTTTAATTTCCTTGTGTCAATTTGTTTTACATGATAATAGCGCTCATGTTCAGGCAGGAAAATACCATAATTGGGGTCTTCGAGAAGCAGTTTGGTTTCTTCTTCGTCCCATCTGATTTTTTCCTTCCAGTTAATCAAATTATAGGGCATTTGATCACCGTATTCAATGATGTTTCCATCTCTGTCGGTTTTGAAATGTTCACCGAGTTCTTCCGGGTTGTCAGCTTGTCCCAGAATGGTGTGTGCGATGGAATCACGTACCCATACAACAAATTGACGGTATTCGTTATTGGTAATTTCCGTTTCGTCCATATAAAAAGCCTGAACCGAAACAGTACGGGTGGCATTGGTTTGTCCGTAAGGAACATCCTGATCGCTTTCACCCATATTGAAAGATCCCATCGGAATAAAAAGCATTCCGTACGGGTCTTCCTGATACCAGTCTTCACGGTCTTGAACACCGATTAATTCACCATGGCCGGAGCTACAAGCATTAAACCCTATCGCTGCAGCAATAAGGAATAAAAATCCGACCATTTTCTTTCTTGATTTTATCAACATAACTTAAATCTTAGTTATCAATTGCGGTTTTTACGCAAACCGCTTTAAATTGTTTCATTATAAAAATAAAACCGTTTTATGCCGTTCCGGCTTGACTTTAATAACAATTTCAAAACAATAGTTTATATATATTTCAGCCGAACCGAAACTTCTTCTTTTGCTGGCTCCGTTACCATCGGACCCTTTACCACCCAGCGATGACGTGGTAATGTCGTATGATACCCCGCCCTTCAGACCGGGAACTTGCGGGATATTTGCTCCGGCAAGTATCGCTATCGCATCAATCGCTCTGTAAGTAACGCCTGCATATATGGCATTATTGTACCACCCAAGTACATTAATATCGTATTGTGCTGATACAAAGTCGGTTTTAATCATTACATTAGGGTTGATCACAATATTCGGTGCCATTGGTAATTGCCAGTAATAACCACCGTAAAGGAAATAGTGACGCTTATACTCCGGTGAACCGATATTGGATGTAAACTCGGCAACCGATTGGGTTAGTTGTGTTGACGATAGTCCGGCATACATTACTTGGTCAATTTTATAATATGCACCGAAAGCCATATCAAACGACATGGCTGTTTCAACATTTTTACTGCTTAAAAGAGGATCGCCCGGATCCACCGGTTTAAACTTTGAAAAGTCGATTTTTTTGTTAATCATTCCTGCCTGAAGTCCGATTCCGAGCTTACCGGGGCCAACATTCAGGTGAAATGAGTAGGCAAGACGCACTGCAATATTATCTTCAAAACCGATTTTGTCTTTTAAAATTGTTAACCCTAATCCCCCGTGAAGGAGGTCGAGATTACTTTCTACTGTAAGATAAAAATCTTCAGGAGCGCCTTTATCTCCTCCGTAGGAGGATGAAAACCCCATCCATTGCTGCCTGTAAAGTGCTGTTGCACAGATAGCTCTGTTGATTCCCGCATAACCGGGATTAAAGGCCATATTGGAAAACATAAAATTAGTGTATTGAATCTCCTGTTGAGTAAATCCCATTACACTAATCATCATGAGGCCTAAAAAAAGTAATTTTCTGCTCATAAGTTTGGTTTTGTTATGCTCCTGTATAAAACAAGGTGCTAAAGTAAAAAAAAATCTTTAATCACAACACATATTGTTATTTTTATGTAACAAAATAATAGCAATATGTGAAAAATTTGATATTTTACCTTGTTCTAGCCCATCGCATAAAAAACAAGACACAAAAATATATTAAAAGGTTGGATTGAGGAAGAAATTTTTTTAAGAAACCAAGCCCTGAATTGTTAATAACTATGTTTTTACATTAGTTTTTGATAGACTTGCCACCACCTGTCGGGAATATCTTTTTTTGATGCCGTTTCATAATCTTTATATGAGCAAGGTACCATAAAATGTCGTTGGTATTTTTCAAATTCGGGATTTAGCAATGGCACTTCCATCCACCAGCGACCGCTTTTCTTGCTTTTGAAAAATATTATCTCATCTATTTGATTATCAACGGTTACAATATATTTCAGATAATCTTTTTTGTCTTTATGCGGGAAGTCTCCTTTACGGTTATAAAAACCCTCAATAAAGTACCAAATCATTTGGGCAACGAGGTTTGCCGTAAGGTCGTTTTTGTCACGCTCGGGATTCAGTTCATAAAATCCGATTGATGAAACTTTATCGCTGATTCCGGCATAGCGACATATTTGGCAGGCCTCTTCTCCGTAAAATCCGTTGGGCGATGCGTTGGCATTTCCGGGTGCATCCGATTGTCTTATGGAGCTGATGTCGAAACTGATAATGTCGGCATTACGCACCAGAGGTTCGGATTCTTCCATATTTGCTCTTACAACACCAAGACGGTAAATGTCGAATAGAAGTTTCTTCATTAAATTTACTGCCTCATAATCAACAAAATACGATTGGTATCCAATATTTGTCAGATTAAATAAGTAGTTTGGCTGATGTAAAATTATTTTACTGATATGTGATTTTGAATTGAAATTTTCTTCGGCATTACCCAAATCGAATGACGAGTCGATGGTTGTGAGGTTTATTATTTTTCCTTGTTTTTCATAGGCCATATAATTGGCATATGTAAGGTCTTGACTACCACCGAGAATAATGGGTACTATTCTGTTTTCAATCAATTCGGAAATCACGTTGGTTGCAGCATAATATGTATCATTTATGGATTCGCCTTCTTCTATGTTTCCAACATCTATTATTTTGATTTTATCGCTGAAACTAAATAACGAATACAGTTGTTTGCGAATAATATCGGGTGCGTTTCTCGTTGCAAAATTATTGATTGAATTTCTGGATTCTTTTATTCCGATTATTGCCAGATGAGTACCGTCCAATGAAGGAAATCCGTTTTCTTCGGTATAGGCATTGATGTAATCACCCATACGTCTTTTATCGAAATTTCCATCATTATAATAATCCGGAATATTAATCGGTTTTAAATAAATTTCAGAATCCATATTTAAGGGTATTTCAAAACTTATGATTTCTTCTTACGAGAATTTCCCTTTTTGGTTGCCGATTTTTCAATAATTTCTTTACAATCACTTAATGTCAACGCTGCCGGATCCTGAGATTTAGGAATTCTGTAGTTTTTCTTTTTAAAAGATATATACGGTCCGTATCTTCCGTTAAGTATCTTTAACTCAGGTTCTTCTGCAAATTCTTTGATAAGTTTATTTTTGTCCGATTCCTGTTTTTCCTTGATTAATTCGATAGCCCGGTCGAGGGTGATTGTTGCCGGATCATCGGTCTTCGGAATGGAGAAAAATTTCTTACCCATCCGCACATAAGGCCCGAATCTTCCGATGGCAACATTTATTTCTTCATCCATATAGTTGCCAAGATAGCGGGGATAATCGAATAGTTTGAGAGCTTCCTCAAGGGTTATGCTTTCAATGGATTGTCCGGCTTTGAGTCCGGCAAAGCGCGGTTTTGCTTCATCGGTAACTTCTCCAATCTGAGCAATGGGTCCGAACCTTCCAATTTTCACATAAACGTTTTTACCTGTTCTCGGGTCGGTACCCAGCAAGCGTTCACCGCTGAATTTTTCTTTGATATCTTTGGTGTCTTCAACCTGTTTATGGAAATCTTTATAAAAATCCTTTATCATCTTATTCCATTCGGTTTTACCGTTTGAAATAAGGTCGAACTCTTTTTCAACTTGTGCCGTAAACCGGTAATCAATAATATCGTCGAAATATTTCATCAGAAAACTGTTTACCAAAATTCCGATATCGGTTGGAAACAGTTTGTTCTTTTCATAGCCGTAATTTTCGGTTACCGATGTGGAGTTTGTTTTTCCGTCTTTCAAAACGATTTTTTCAATTTTTCTTTTGAAGCCCGGTTTATCTTCCTTGACAACATATTTTCTTTTGATAATGG
>Ga0256913_10000676_pt1 | contig 17843 bp, 10 predicted proteins | sample Axial_MatmetaG_FD_185970 | JGI IMG/M metagenome (GOLD analysis project Ga0256913, IMG submission 185970) | Deep-sea worm associated microbial mat communities from Axial Seamount, Juan de Fuca Ridge, Pacific Ocean - Axial_Mat | ecosystem: Environmental > Aquatic > Marine > Oceanic > Microbial... | reverse complement strand
TATAATGCTGTTCAATGTTGCCGGAATAAAAGGGGTCCTGGACCCTGCCGGTAAGCACATTTTCGTCCTCGTTATCATTCCTGTACGAAAAAGCGATTGCAGTGTTCACTTCCTGGTGCGGCAGATCATCCAGATAAAATTGAACGGACCAATAGCCGTCCACGGGGGGATAGGTGGTGCCGTTCACCTGACCCAGGAGTTCCAGTTTCGTTTTATAAAATCTCAGCGTTACATTCGTAAAAACAGATGACTTGATCGCATATCTGAAAGTGCCTTTGTCAACATAAAAGACATCATCGGTCAATGTCACATTGTTCCCGTTATAGTATCCGCAAATAATAAAAGAGATGTTTCCCGAGTCGTTGCTGTTGAAATGTATTTTTCTGATGATGGTGTTTTTGTCATAAAAAAAGTCTGTTCCATCCAGAGCTACATTATTGTCATATGTTGCATGAAACGGCAGTTCATTTGCCTGCCAGGCAGTAGAATAATCCACAGCGTTTTTACAAGGTGTTTCTGCGCTTTCCGGAGATAATACCTGAATGTCATCCAAAACAAAATATGATTCGATACCTACTGCCCAGAAGTTAAAAGAGACAGATTGTGTTCCCGACCATCCGGTTTTGGCATTAAGGTCGAACTCAAACTGTCCGAAGTCTGGTCCCTGGGGTTTCAAGATGAATTCTTCACCGGAAGTATTGTTGATCTTCAACACCCAGTTCCCTTCTGCTTCGGGGACGTTAATTGTCAATATCTGCAATTTGGAAAAGTCGATACTTACCCGGGCTGCCGGACGTAAAAATTTAAAAACAGGAGAGGCCCCGTCATTTACTGAGAATCTTAACCCGCGGGCTACCACCATGAGTGTTGTCTGGGTATCTGTTGACCAGTTTGCAGTGCTTGTAACGTCGCCTGTCCAGGTATTGTCTATTTCCGGAGCCTCAATATCCGGATCGTACTGAAACACCTCCATTACGGACTTCATCCTTCTGGTGTTGACCCGTTCGGTACTTAAGTAGCCCAGGTTCAGGGGCAGAGCAGGCGTGTTCGAAAATTGAGACTGTGTTATGGCCCCGCTGCTTCCGTAAAACGAGAAAGGATTTATTAGCAGTCTGGAAAAAGGAATGCTGATCGACCGGCTCTGATTTGGACCTGTTTCCCGGATGTCCTCTACGCTTGGTATTTGAGCGAATAGAGAGAGGAAGGGGGAAAGCAGGAAGATTAATAAGGTCTTTTTCATATTCATTATAAAGATCAAAGCGATAAAAAATCTATTGTATCTGCTCTGCCCACTTCTTAAGTAGAACAATAGCGTCATACAAAACCCCAGCCGAGCCGCGGTAGGAAGAAGAACCCCTGGGTTGGTTGTCCAGGGTATACCATTCGTAAAATCCGTCATTTTTGATCACCCTCTCCAGGAAAGGTTGTATTTGTTCATAAGCCTCTCCTACGAGTCCATAGTTCACCAGTTGTTGGATCATCCTGGCTCCGAACCAGGTCCAATCACCGCCGTTCTGATAGGTATAGGGTTTATTGAGCATGGGGTGTTTGAAGAACCCCTCGGGATAGGCGGGGTAGAGGGACAGGCCTATGGAGGCTGCCTCGGCGGCCCTGACGTTTGCGATCATCTTGTCCAGGGAGGTCTTAACCTCCTCTTTTGTGAGCAGTCCGGCCTCTATGGCTACGGCTGTTCCTCCCTGGTAATATATCATATCTTCATCATAGTCAGGAGGGAAAGGGGAACCGTCGAGGTAAAGATGGGGGTGGAACTTTTGTTTTTCATTGTCCCACAGATATTCCCTGATGTTGTTTTCAAGTCTTTCCAGTATCGGCTTCCATTTTTTTGTGGACTCAGGAACGATCTCCAGGAAGTTTTTCAGGGCGATCACCAGCATGGCGTTGTCATAAATGTCGATGGCATAATGTGTACTGTCGGTAATCACCACGCCTGTGCGTGTCTCTGGTTGCACGTCGCCCCAGTCGGCCGTGGTAGCTCCGTAGATCAGGCCGTAGCGGTCGTTGTATCTGTAATCCATCAGGTATTGCATGGCTTTTTCCATCCTGTGTACAATTGTCTCGCCGGCTACGCGGAGGTTCAGGATCTCTTTGTCTCCGGTATGTCGGATGTATTTATGGATGGCCTGTATCAGGGAAGATTCCTGGTCTGTCTCCACATTGTTTTTATGGGCGGCGAGGCCAGGTTGCAGATCCGAATAGATATAGTTATATCCTCCCGGAGTGATCTTCTCTTTTGGGATATAAGCGTCTATGATGTTTCCGTCCTCTCCCTGGAAGTCGAAGAATATCAGTAGTTTCTCTCTGATCATCTCTTTGTCGTGCACCTCCAGGGCCAGGTCCATGAAAGTGTTAAAATCCCGGATCCATATCTCTTTATAGCCATCGCCGGCGGAGAAGCCTCCTTTGAGGATGTTTTCCGCCATTGTTACGACAGTATCAAGATCATTGTCTTGCAATATCTTGTCTGCCAGGTTTTTCTCTTGACGGTTTGTCACATGACATGCTGCGAAAAACGGCAAGACCAGCAGTAAAAGTATTGTTCTCAGCCTCATGGTTTGGGATCTAGTTTGTTACTTTCCGGTGTGCCAGAAACCAATTGAATAAAGAGGTGTCGGCATAGACCTTTTTGAAAATATAGTGATCTCCACTTTCGTAAATAGTATATTTTACATTGAAGCCGGCATTTTTCATTGCTTCGACCATCATGGTGGAGCTTTCTACCGGCACGATCTTATCGTGGTTGCCGTGAAAGACCCATATGGGTGGGTAATCTTTTACAAAATTAACCATGCTGGGGGTGCCGCCTCCGCATATGGGTGCTACTGCAGCGAAATAGTCGGGATATAACAGGGAGAAAGCAAAAGTCCCGTAACCACCCATGCTTAGCCCCGTGAGGTAGATGCGTGTCGTATCGATATTGTATTGTACGATGGCCTGATCCAGGAGTCCTTTCAGTTCGAACATCATGGAGGTCCACCAGTGCTCTTTGGGACACTGGGGAGAGATCACAATAAAAGGCAGATTTTTTTCTCTGGCTAAACGGGGGGGGCCCCATGTGGCGACGGCCTCAACACTGTCCCCTCTTTCTCCGGCACCATGTAGAAAGAGGATGGCTGGGAACCCTTCTCTTCGTACCGGATCGTAGTCCTGAGGCAGGTACAGGAGATAGCGGAGGCTTGTATGTGTTTCATAACTGCGGGCGGTTTGTGTTCCCGGAACCAGCGTTGTTGTATGCTCTTTAACAGTGTTACAAGAGAGAAAGACTAACGCCAGCAGGAGCAATGCATATTTTTTCATTTCTTTATGATGATCTTGGTGATGGAGATGCTGTTTTTATTCGTTATTTCAAGTAGGTATAACCCGTTGGCAATACCGTTGTCCAGATCAATACGAAGACGGTTTTCCCGGTTTACAGAGAGAAGCTCCCGGTGTATCAGCTGATGATTGATGTTATAGAGCCCGACGATGTCGCCTTCCTTAAAGGATCCTTCCAGGTATATGTAATTCCCGTGTACGGGGTTGGGATACACCTTGAAACGGCCTGTGGCAGGAGAGTTCTTGGCATCGGGCAGGTTGAATTTATTTTTGATCCTTTTGACGAACTCTTCCGGAGTTACTACGATCACATTGCTGTTGAGCTGATCAACGCAGGCGTTGATCTGATCTGTCACATATTGTCCGAACGACCAGGCATGGACAGCGATGAGGCTGTATCCTGCTGCGGAGTAGGCGTCGGTGGACTGACTGTTGAGTTTGGCGGCCAGGGTCTCGGCGTTGTCGAACCCTTCCCACAGACGATATCTCGCTCCGATAACTGGTTTGTCGTTGACAATATATATTGCACCGTTCAGTTCGGCATAATTGGCATAGCCGTAATAAAATACGGCATCGATATTTTCCTGGGCCAGGTATTGTTCCATATCGGAAATCTGATAACGGGTGCCGATCACGTTCAGGATGTTCAGGTCGGCTTTTTCCATGAACCGGTTGGTCTGTTCTGCCGAAGCAGCCAGGTCGGGGAACAGGTCGGGGTTCATATATCCTATGCCTGAGGAGCTGGCTACAAAGAAGTCTTTGACCGTGGAGGTGTTGGTGGCCTGGTCATAGAGATATTTCATCACTGTAGGAGCCAGTTCACACATTGCCGGCGAAATGGTCCAGCCGATGCTTACCTCTCCCCGGTTTGGGCTTCCGTATGCTTTTGGTTGTCCGTAGAACTCTTTCAGCAGCCAGTCGAAATTATCTCCGTCGGTGACCAGGAAGCATACTACGTGGACGGTGTCAGCATCAGGGATGTCTGTGACGTGTGTATGTTGTGAGAGGGAGGCATCGAAGTTCGACAGTACCGGCAGGTTTTCCGTCCAGTCAGCCGGGTTCAGCTGTAGGGAGGCGCCGGAGATCTTGCGGACGGTATACTCTTCATCGGGGCCCCAGCCCATGACCACTTTGTTCGAGTTCATTCGCCCCAGGGCATCTTCCACTAGGGAACTGTTGATGTCGGAGTCGAAGAACTGGAAGGCGTTAGCGAAAACGGCATAATCACTCAGGAAAAGAGATTTATCTTCATTCTGTAAGCACGTGATATCTTTGCTGAAGTCGGAGCTGTAGGATGTTGTCAGTGCCCAAGCCTCGTCTTTTCCCCGTACGTCGAGCAACTTCGTTTTGCCCAGGGAGGTCATCAGTGCTTCGTCCTCGGTGGTGACGGCCACCGCATTCATGGGCCCGCAGAGAGAGACTGCCACATTGGTGGAGTTGTCTTTAAGGTCGCAGAGGATATATCCGTCAAAGTCGTACTGAAAATGTGTGATCAGTCCGGTGAAATCGTTGTAATAGCTTTTGTCGGCGGTCACACCGTAATTACTGGTCAGATCGTCCAGCCAGAGAGAGTACCCCACGCCACTCTCGTTGTAGATCATGGTATTACTGTTTTTTGCGAGGAGTCCCATGAGGGTGATCGTCGTCAGGCGTTTTGACTCGCTCCAGCCCCAGTCGTTGATGACATAAAGGGTCGAGGGGGTTACGGAGACGGGGTAAGGACTCCCTTCCAGCCGGCCGGCGATATTCTCAAACTGTCCGTAGGCCAACCCTGAGGAGAAGGTGGCGATGATAAAGAGTATCAGTGTTTTAATGTGGTTCATTGTTGGTATGTAAAAAAGATGTTATTGATACTTTTTGTCCTGAAGCCGAGTGATGTCCGATGTTTTTAAGATAAGCAAAAGAAATGATTTTTTATATTTTCAGAACATTTCCGGCCATTTGTTGCCGATATGAATGATAATAGGGTAATATCATCTCTTTTTTCTCACCTTTTCTAAGTTCCCGGAACATACCTCCCATGTAAAAGGTGGTTGTTCCTCCGGAGACGATACCCCAGGCGATGGCTTCGGTAATGTCTGTGGGGGTGTCGGAATGCAGCAGCTGGTTTGTCAGGGAATAGAGGACGCCTCCTACGAAGTTATCCCCACATCCGGTGGTGTCTCCGCTGTGTCCTTTACCTTGCCGGAGTTTTTGTGTTACAGTCTCCGATACAGGCAACTCTCCATACTCTTTTTTACGGAAGAGATCTCCGCGGGAGAAATACTGTACTTTGTCGGCTCCGCTGGTGATGATCAGGGCGCCAACGCCTTTTTCCCTGAAAAAATTAAGGGCTTTTTCTGTCTTCTCTTCTCCGCTCAGTCGCAGGGCTTCCTCACGGTCGGTGATCAACAGGTCGATAAGTTGGTAACTCTCGTCACTCTGGCCCAGAGGCCATCTTTTTTGCGGGAAAGCCTTCTCGTTTCTGAAATCATAGACGGTGTTCACGATCGTGATACATCCTCTGTTTTTTGCTTTCTTCAGCAGGGAGGTCAGGTGGTCATGGATGTGGGGTACCAGGGCGGTGCCGCCGAAGACCACGATGTCGGAGGAGAAAAATGAGTCATCAAGATATTCCGGAAGATAATTCCATGCAGCTCCGATCGAGTTGATAAAGATGCGCTCACCGGTATGATCATTATACTCAGGGTCGGAGAGCACGAGGGTGTAAGGGGTCTCTCCTTCGGTGAGGATATAGTTCTGTGTGTTTACCGGTGTCTCTCCGAGCAGGGAGGTAATAAACTTGCCCGCATCGTCATTGCCTCGCCCGCCGTAATACCTGAACTCGCAGTCCAGATCAAAAGACAACTGGGCGGCATGGATCAGGGAGACAATCGAAGGACCTCCTATGTTGATCTTGTCATGGGGACAGTCGTGGGTGATCTTCTTCAGGAGGGTTTGATGGTCTTCCTCCATAAACTTCTCAAACTCTTCAACAAAGACCAGCTGTCCGGGGACCAGTCCGCCGTCACCTGTGTTTTTTGACAGATAAGGGGCAAAATCACGGGCGGAGAAAGAGATCTTATTGAAAAGACGGTCCACAAGACTACACCCGGTCCCCGATATGATGATCTTATTTGACATACTAAAGGTAGTTTTTATAGTCCGAGACCAAGAGATGGAGGGGCTCTTCGTCCTCTACAATATCGGGAAACCGGCCTACTTCTTCATAGAAACGGTTATCGGTTTTGTCATCGTTGACGGCACTCACCTCACCCACCAGGACTTTTCCTTTTCGTTCTGCGCCATAGAAACGATGATAGATCCCCTGCTTGAGACAGATGCTCTCGCCCGGTGACAGGATGATTTTATCGCCCGGATGGAGCTGTTTTTTGATGCCGTCCACGCTCACCTCAAAGTCTTCATCGGAGAACTGTTCGTTTGCATCGGATTTAAACAGTTCAATGACCAGATTTCCTCCCCCGCGGTTGATGATGTCTTCCATTTTGTGCCAATGGAAGTGCATGGGGGTTTCCTGGTTCTCTTCGACGATCATAATCTTTTCGGCATATATTTTTTTATCTTTTTCCGGGTTTCCGTTGCGCAGTGCAAAAAGGATCAGCCCTCTGCGGTGAAAGTCTCCGCTCCCGAAATCGGTTAGGTCCCACCCCAGCATATTGTTGGTTATCTCGCTGCATGACCCGTATTTCCCTTTCCATTCCGAGGGAGACCAGTAGGCCCATCGGGGGAGTTTGAAATTCATTTTCTCAAAAAAATCGAGGGCGTCACGGATCAATGCATTTATTTCACTTCTTTTCATGTCGATAGGTTTAAAGATTATTCAATATTCTTCCATATTTTGCTTAGTTCATAAGCTGCCGGTTTAGGGTTCCCATCAAAATCGATGATCGAAGTGTTGATGGGGCAGGGGAAGCAGTCATGCCCCATCCAGATAAGGAACCCGCCACATCGCGGGAATTTTTTCTTCATGGTTTCCACGGCGATGGTCAGTCCTTTTGTCTGTCTTTCCTGGCTCCAGGCAACATATTTTTCTATGGTGGAAGGTTCTTTACCCTTGTGTTCCGCGAGGTATTCTTTCCAGTCGACCCACCAGTTAACATTTCGCCAGAGGGGGTTTTCCAAGCTGGCTGGCAGCGGAGCGTATCTGCCGGCATATTTTTTTATCATCTCTGCCGACATGGCGCCGGCCACGCCTGCTTCGGAGATGAAAAGAGCATCGTTCTGTTCCCAATAGATATGGACTGCTGTCCAGATATCTTCTCCTTCCGGCAAGGGGTCGTTCCAGGGAGATGTATAGGGGAGGGTCCAGGGGCCGTGGGTCTGCCAGTTCCCTCCGCTGCCGAAGTTTGATCGTATAGCGCTCATATTGGGTCCCGAAGGACTTCCGGAGATGAACCTTCTGGTCGGGTCGAGCAGATGAACGATCTCTTTCATCTCCCTGATCATCCTGTGAGTGTCGGTTACTGTTGATTTGTTGTCGGGAGTGTATAATTCGTTTCCTCCGCACCAGAGGAGCAGGCTGGCATGGTGGTGCAGACGATAAATGTAATGCCGGACGATCCAGGACATCGTACATACCTCGTTGGTGCCTTCGGGAGGGAAATTCTCAATACCGGAGGAGCTCAGGGGGAAGTCTTGCCAGACGAGGATCCCCATTTCGTCACAGAGGTCGTAGAGCCACTCTTTCTCGGAGAACCCTCCTCCCCATACACGGATGGTATTGATGCCCAGATCACGATAGGTTATTAGCAGTTGCTGGTAATCACGTTTCTGCAGGTCGGCAAAATCAGGACGTATTGGGGTCCAGTTGATCCCTTGCAGGAAGACCGGTATGCCATTGACACTGCATATCCACGGTTCGGCATTTGTGGGGGCTCCCTGGCAAGGGTGCCAGGTGATATGTCGGAAGCCTATGGTACGTTTCAGATTCTGGAGGGAGGTGCCCTGTTTATCCATGAGGGTGATCTGCAGGGTGTAGAGAGGCTGACGGCCCATTCCGTTAGGCCACCAACGGTTGACCTTCAGGTTTTTCCATACTTTTTGTTTTACCAGTTCATATCCTGTAATGGTCTCTTCCAGTATCTTTTTTCCGGCGTGGTCTGTTAAAGAGATCTTTATTTTTCTGTCGAGATAATTTTCATCCACCGAAGCAGAGATCAGCAGGGTGCCGTAGTTTTTTTTCTCTCCGGCGTCGGCGGTGACGAGGAGGTCTTTCACTGCAGGGTATCCGGCATCTTCGACACTCAGCCATACCTTGTCCCACACCCCCGTCTGGACAATCCGTGGCACCCAGTCCCAGCCATAATAAAATCTGGGTTTCCAGTCTTTTATCCGGGAGGTATATCCCACTTGTCCCAAGGAGTGCGGGTTGCCCTGGAAAATGATTGCCAGGGTGTTGTTTTTTTCCCGTAACAGCGGGGTGATATCAAAGGTGTGGGGAAGGAAACTATTGGAGAAAGATCCGGCCTTCTTGCCGTTGACCCTTACCTCACCCTTGTAATCCAGCCCGTCACAGTACAAGATGATCTTTTTGTTTTTGTCTTTCAGCCACTGAGCGGGGAGCTTTGTTACGAAGAGCCAGTCTCTGTTTTCAATCCATTCGGAGAGGATGGAGTTATTCCCGTAGTTCCAGTCGGGGATGATCCCGGCCTTAAGCAGGGCGCGACGGACCGATCCCGGTATATGGACAGGCAGGTCCCTGTATTCTGCCCAGGATCCCTGCAGACGGGAGAAATCAAAATTAGTTTTCCAGTGTTCCGGACGGTATCCCCAGAGTCTCCATTCCAGGGAAGAGAGGTCGTATGTCGATGAAGAGTGGGAGGGAGGAGGTGCCGGCTGGCTAAAACAGGATGCTCCTGTCAGCAGAAATAGAAAAAGAAAGGCTGCCAGAGGGGTTGTATTACCTGAGGATACACGCGCGAAATAGTTATTTCCCTGTCTCTCTCTTTTCATGGATATCAGTAGTGTTATGATGGTTCGGGTCACCAACGATCTTCAGATATGCGGCCAATGTGGTGGGTGGGGCGTCTTCTTCGTCCGTGCCCCAGGATTTATTAGGGTGATCCCCCATAATCAGTCTTATTGTGCTACCGTTTATAAGATCTTCATGGGTGAACCAGGGGTGCTTCAGCCTTTTTCCGTTAAGGAAAGCTTTTTGTATATAGATGTTTTTGTCGGAGACATTATTGGCAATAATGGTGAATTTCTTGCCGTTGGGCAGGTCGATGATCGTCTTTTCGAATAAGGGGCTGCCCAGGGTGTATACGGGGATACCGGGTGTCACCTGAAAGAAACCCATCATTGAGAACATGACAAAGGCCGACATAGCTCCTCCGTCTTCATCGCCCGGGATCCCGAAGAGGTTGTCGGTGAAGAAAGCATCCAGCAGCATATGTATCCGTTTCTGGGTCCGCCAGGGGGTGCCCAGGTAATTGTACAGGTATGGGATGTGAAAGCTCGGCTCGTTGCCCATCACGAACTGACCCACCAGGCCGGAAGCGTCGGGTTGTTTGTGCCAGAACCTGAATTTTGTTGTTCCCAGATCTTCCCTGAAGAGTTGATCCAGTATGGCGCGGGCCTGCTCTTTCCCTCCCATAAGACGAAACAGCCCGTTCAGGTCGTGTTTGACGTCCCAGTTGTAGGTGAAGGCGTTGTTCTCGGTGAAGTACATCCTGTCCGCAAACCGCGGGTCATAGGGCTCTATCCAATTCCCGTTTTTGTCTTTAGGCCACATGAAGCCTTTCTCTGCACGGAAGACATTTTTATAGTTTTGGGATCTTTTAAGAAAAAGCTGTCTGTCTTCTTTTTTTTCGAGTTGACCGGCGAGTTGCGCCAGACACCAGTCGCAGTAGCTGTTGTCGAGTGTTACGGAGACGGATTGTCTGCGTTCCCATTCTGATGTGACTGCTTTCACGGTCTCTTTTTCTCCCGGATGCAATCCCGGATAGAAACCTTGGATGTCATATAAAGAGTCCAGTTCACATTTCGGCCCGTTCTTCCAGGGCAGCAGGGTTTCTTCCAGTGCGTTCTTCCGCAGTCCCTCGTAAGCCTTTTCCAGATCAAAATCTCTCAGGCCTTTGAACCAGGCGTCGGTGATCCAGCAGGCGGCGAAGTTACCGGTCATGGCTGGCCAGTCACCAAAAATCAATGCAAACGAGGGCATGGTGCCACTCTGTTCATACATTTTGATGTAAGACCGGATCTTTTGTGTCTCCCTCTGCGGGTCGAGGATCATATAGAGGGGTTCGAGAGCGATGTAAGTGTCCCATATCCAGTTGTCCACATAAAAAGGCTCGTCGCTTTTATGCACTTTGTGATCGTATGCACTGTAATACGCCCCTTGCTCATTGATATCGACCATTCTTTCACTGGTGCGGTAGAAGGCGGTGTAAAAGACTCTTTTTTGTGCGGGAGTGCCGCCGGCGACACGGATCCGGGAGAGTCTTTTCTGCCATATTCGACGTGTATCCTCCCTGATCCGGTCAAAGCCGGTCTTCCCGATCTCTTTTTCCAGATTCTCCCGGGCACGGGAGATGCTGATATAAGAAATCCCGTATCTGAAGGATACCTCTTGTTCGCCGGGTCCGAATCCTATAAGCAAGTATCTTCCATCCCCGCTGTGGTGTTGTTCAAGGATCTTTTTGTTTACGGTAGCATAGAAATATGCGGTCATCCCGGTAAAATTTTCCCGGCCCGAGAGGATGCTGTCCCCCCCGGTATGGATCTCTCCGGAGGTATTGTAAAGACCCATCCTGATAAAATGATCGTCAGGGTCATTGAAAGAGATCCTGTAGATCCCGCTTCTTTCGGCCGGGGTGAACTCAACAGTGGTTCCGTTGTCCTCGAAAGCGGTCTTGTAGTAATAGGGAGTAAGCACTTCATCACGGTATTCGTACCGTTTGTTCCAGATCGTTTCGTCCACGGGACCGTTCACCGGCATAAAAGCAAATACCTTATGTGACCTGTGGGATGTCAGGGTGAGGAAGAAATTATGGATCTGGTCGTCCAACTGATCTTTTCTGTCGGGGAATACCCTGACCATACTGTTGGGCCGATGTACTGCCGGTCTTGTGGGTTCGAGGATGACTCCCACACTTCCGATGGCAGGATCTATGAAGCTGACTAGATCCTCCTTTTGGTCGTTACACGAGACCAGAAAGAGTATAATAATAGCCCAAGAATATAGGTTCGAGTATCTGATCATAACAGAGATATCACTTGATCCGGTTTAAAGCCGCAAACCACTGTCTGAAGGAAGAGGACTTTGTTTTGTTTCTGCTTTTCCGGTGAGATCATTGTATAGGGATCGTATGGGGGTCGATTCTAATGGCTTTATTCCAGTTATATTTGGCTTCGGGAAGATCCATCAGAGCCCCGACACGGACGTAATACTTCGTTCCGGTGGTGAAGTTGCTTAAAGGCATCCAGAGTGTTTGTATCTGGTCGGGATCGACGGACGTGCCAATGTTTTTTTCAAAGAAAAATTCATGAAGTCTACGACCTACATTGGGGTTTTTATCCACGGAGAGCATGATTGATTTTACCGCGACACTGGCTACTGGATCGATCGTGAATTTTACCACCAGGTATTCCTTGTCAGAGGCGGTCATGGTCTGGATGCTCACATTATTTATTCTGGCATAGGGCCGTACCCGAAAGTCATAGTTGTTATCGCCTTTCCGGATGGTGATATCCACAGTGTCGGGACTGAAAAAGTTCCCTCTTGTCGGGATCATTAGGTATTCTCCTGAGAACATCAGGTTATTCCTGAAGGTTCCGTCTACCTTAAAGATAAGTCTTTGTATTTCGGGTGTATTATAGCCCAGTTCAATGTAGTCGATGGTAGATCCGTCGATGATGTCCTGGGGGATGGTGTCGCCTGTCTCTTCATCGATAATGGCCCCATGGAACTGTGCGTCCGGTCCGTCATAGTTAAGTAGTTCACACGAGCTGAGCAACAGGGACAAAACGAAAGCGGTGTAAAAAACAACATTTGTCTTCATAATGCATATGGTGTTTCTGTTCTATTTCTGTTAATACTGAGGATTCTGGATCAGTTTGTTGGTTGTGGTCCCTCCAATGGGTTTGTAATATGAGTGTTCATAGAAGGTCCAGGTCAGTGTGCCGGTGACTTTCTGTCTCACGAAAATATATTTCATCGATCTGAGGTCGAAGACGGGAACCAGTGCGTGGCGGTTTCTGTTATTGAATTTGGTATGATATTCTCTTCGCCGGATGAGATCCCAGTATCTTTTGTTTTCAAAGGCAAGTTCTATGCGTCTTTCCCGCATGACGTTCTCCAGGGACAGGGGGATGTTGGTAGTGTGGCCGGCACGATGGCGGAGGTCGTTCAGATACTGCTCTGCCTTGGCGGGATCGCCTTGTCCGCTTTCCACGACTGCCTCCATATAGTTTAGTAGGATCTCGGCATAGCGCAACTCGATCCAGTCGTTGGTGCAGGAGGCCCAGATGGCTTTGGGATGAAAATTCTCGTCGAGGTATTTTCTCATCAGAAAGCCGCTGCGTGTGTGTGTGGCAGCATGCAGGAATCCGGAATATGCATTGGGGTCGGCAGCACCAAAGGAGTAATAGGTTTTATCTCCGATGGTCTCCTGACCGGCACCTTCGATGACGGGTGTTCCGTCGGTTTTGATAATCCCTCCCTGGATGATGATCTGTGTTCCTTTCCAGGTGGACATGGGGAGGATGACCGTGGCTTTCAGCCGGGCGTCTTTGTCTGCAAATATGTCGAGCGGGTTGTCGAACTCCAGATAATCCCGGGAAGGGTTGTAGCCGGCGTAGTTGTTATAATCCCCGTCAGTGGTAGTGATGATGGGGGCGCTTTCTCCGGGGGCCGAATAACTTTCATAAGCGTCCACCAGCTCGATGATGGGGTTAAAGCGTCCGGCGAAAGGCCAGGATTCTTTGGTCTGGTTTGTCTCGCCCCAGAGCTGGAAGGCATGACCATGGTCCTGCATAGTATATCCTCTGATGAAGATAACCTCTTCGGGAGCATTGTCGGGGTCTACAAACATAAGCCTGTAGTTCTCGGCGGCTTCGTCGGGGGTGGATGGATCAGGCATGTACAGGCCGAACAGTTCCGAGTTGATCAGTTCTTCCGAAGCATGGATGCATTCGAGATAGTATCTTTGGGCATCTTCCTGTGTCATGCCGCCCACCAGCTTATTGTCAACGGCTTCGCCTGACAAGGGGGCACGATCCCAATACTTGGCGATGGAAGCTGCATGTAATGCCACGCGGGATTTGAGAGCCAGGGCTACCCATTTGTTGGCCCTTCTTTTGTCGAGATTATCGTCATCCAGTTTGACGATGGCTGTGTCCAGGGTGGATAGAATGAAATCCCAGGTCTCTTTTTCCGGGCTTCGGGGGATATACAGGGTCGGAGGGTCGTTCGGGTTTCCTATCTGGGTGATGATGGGGACGCCCCCATACAGTTTGGCCAGTTCAAAGTAAGTATAAGCACGCAGGAAGCAAGCCTCCCCAAAGAGTCTGTCCTTTTTTTCCTGGTTGATGGAGAGGGTGGGAATGGCATCAAATAACATATTAATATCCTTGTTCAGCCGATATCCGGGGTCCCACCAGAAGAAGCCCCACGGGCCGGGGTCAACGATGTCGTATTCCGAGTTCACAGCTTCGTCCGTGAAGGTGAGGGGGAACAGACCGGCATTGTTGGATCTGAAATTAAAGGATTGCATATAAAATGCTTGCCAGTTGAAATCTTCGATAGGTGTCTGGAAGTAGAGATTGGCCATGAAGGCTTTTATCCCTTCTTCGGAGGAGAAGAGTGCATCCGCACTGATCTTGTTGGTTGGATCAAGGTCTAAATAATCTTTACATCCGTATAGTCCGGCCAGGACAAAAATAAGTATGAGGCTATATTTTTTCATTTTCTAGGATTTAAAAATTAACATTTAAGCCGAGACTGTAAGTGGCCATAATGGGATAAGAGAATCCTGTGGATTCTCCCCAGAGTGAATGGACATTGGATTCCGGGTCGAAAGGCTTGAGAAACGAGTCGGTCAGGGTCCAAATATTATAACCACTGACAAAAATACGTACCTTTTTCAGTCCTACTTTTTTGAGAATGTTTTCCGGGATGGAGTATCCCAGTTCCAGGTTTTTCAGGCGCAGGTAACTGGCATTTCTGTGCCATTTATCACTTTCAGCATACATCATAGGGGCGATGTCTTTATCCAGGCGGGTGGCCGGCCATTCTCCGGGAACCCACTCACTGTCGGGGTCGGACGGGTCGGCTTTATGCCATCTGTCGTAAAAATAGGCGGGGAGGTTACTCTCCAGATAGAACATCGTAGTATATATGTTGTTGTATCGGGCTGTATAGAGTGCGGCTCCCTGAAAAAGGATATTCATGTCGAATCCTTTCCAGGAGGCTGTAAAGGTCAACCCGTAATAGGTCTTCGGATCCTGGTCAAAGGTGAGGGGGATCACATCATTCCCGTCAATGATACCGTTTCCGTCCACATCTTCGTACTTGAAGTCGCCGGGCAGGTTTTTATAATAGCTGGTACCTCCCTGCAGGGGGGAGTTCAGGATGTCTTCCTCATCCTGGAACTGTCCTATATAATGATACATCCAGTAGGCTCCCAGCAGCCTGTTTTGCATACCTCTTTTATATCTGTCCATGCTGCTGGCATATTCTGATTCTTCCCAGTAGACCGTAATATACCGGGCATAGTTAATGTTTCCGGAGAAGCTGTATCTGAACGAGCCTATTTTGTCCTGGTAGGTAAAAGAGAAGTCTACTCCTCTGACACGGTCGCTGTTGAGGTTCTCCTGTGGCATTATCCCTCCGAAGGTGTTGGGGAGGGAGACCATCCGGGTGGCCAGTAACCCTTTTCGATCGCGGTTATACACATCGGCGACGAAAGAGAGTTTATTGTTCTTAAAAAAACCTACATCGATCCCCACGTCGAAGGTCCGGGAGGTCATCCAGGTCAGATTGTTGTTCACGATGGCCGGAGACTTAACCCCTATTGTTTCCACTCCGTCGGTGAACTCCCAATAACCACCGCCCGAGACAGTATAACCAGGGATATATTGAAAAGGTTCTCCGGCATCCTGCCCTGAGAGGCCGTAAGAAGCCCTTAGTTTCAGGTTTGAGAGCCAGGGGATATTGTCTTTGATGAAGGCTTCTTCCGACATTCTCCATCCGCCCGATATAACAGGGAACAATCCCCATCTTTGGCCCGGGGCATACCGGTATGAACCGTCATATCGTGCAGTCAGTTCAACCAGGTATTTCCCCAGATAATTGTAGTTGACCCTTCCGATGAGAGAAATAAAGCGCTCATGTATCTCATTTCCATAACTGGTTTGTTTGTCGTTATTGACAGCATAATCCACCTGGTCGTTTGTAAAGAAGTCGTATTCTTTGTTCAGACCTGCATAGGATTTTTTTCTTTCCCTTACTTCATAGACCAGGAAAGCTCCCAGGTTGTGTTTATCCGCAAAGGTGTTTTTGTACCGGACATGTCCCTGGAAAGAGAGGGTGTAGTCATAATTGTTATACACAGCTATCCTCGGGGGGTATGAGAACCGCGTCGGGATGTATTTATCATTCTCAGCGTCATAATCATACAGGTAAAAGTCCTTTTGAATGTTTTTGTTCTGGTTGTGATTCTGGTCGTATGCGCAAACTGCTTTGAACTGCAGGCCTTCCAGAAAAGGGGCGTCGTATTCCAGATCCATGGAGGTCTGGATGATCTGGTTGTCATAACGTCCGTAGCCTGTGAGGTCTTTTTGTGCCAGGGCTACGGGGTTTTGCGTATATCCGTCCATGACCCTATTGAGGTATTTGGGATTGTCATTGGCATATACCGAATGGATGGGCAGGCTGGCTACCGTGGCCTGCCAGACGCCCGGGAACTGGAGACCGTTGCCGGTAGGGCTGACTTTGTCGTCGGTAAACCCCGAAACCCTGACATGGGTGGTAAAATTCTTTGTGAGGTGTGCGGTCAGATTCGACCGAAAATTGAATCTTTTATAATTAAGATCTTTGCTCCTTAATATACTCCCGTCGCTGACATACCCGAAATTGATATGGTAAAGGACTTTCTCGGTGCCTCCGCTGGCGGAGAGATTATGTTCCTGACGGATTGAATTATTCAGGAAAGTAGCTTCATTCCAGTCGGTGCTCCGATAGCCGGGCAGGCCCTGTCTCCATTTGTCCAGCTCACTCTCTTCGACAAAGGGGCCGAGGCCTCCGAAGAAATTTGCATCGTTACGCATTTCGAGGTATTGGACGGCATTGGCCATCTCCGGCACCCCCGTAGGGTGGGAGAAGCCCACTACGCTACTGTAAGTAAAACTGGCTTTTCCTTTTTCTCCCTGTTTGGTAGTGACGATGATCACACCGTTGGCTGCATTGATCCCGTATATTGCTGCGGAAGCATCTTTCAGCACTGTGATGCTTTCGATGTCGTCGGCACTGAGTCGCTGGAAATCGGAAGCATTGTTGCGGATGATACCGTCGATGACAAAGATGGGTTGTCCAAAACCCCGGATGTTGATCGAGTTGTTATAAGAGCCGGGTTCACCGGTGTTTTGCCGTATGTTCAACCCGGCGACCTTCCCGGATAGTTTCTGTGCAATGCTGGTAACCTGCGTGGTCTTGATCTCTTCATTGTCGATCTGGGCCACTGCAGAAGTAAGGTTCTTTCGCTTACTGGTGCCATAACCGGTTACGACGACCTCGTCGAGCGATTGAACATCCGGTTGTAATACGACATTGATGGTCGTTCTGTCTCCGACAATCTCTTCAACCGTCTTATACCCGATAAAACTGAAAAGCAGTGTTGTGTTTTTACCAGGGACCTGGAGGCTGTATGAGCCGTTGGGATCGGTGATCGTTCCCTTGCCGGAGCCTTTGAGGGTGACATTTACCCCGGGGATAGGGCCGTCTTCGGCAGTTACGGTTCCTTTGATTACAATTCCTTGAGCCTGAGCCGGTATGAAAGAGATACTGATCTGAAAAGCAAACAAGCAGAGGAGAATAAGAAGTAATTTGTTCCTCTTTTTTAAACGTAGGTGGATCTTATTCATGTTTTCACGTTTAGATTAAGAAAAGGGTCATATTATGATGCTTCGTAAAAAAGAGATTTTGTTTCAGTGAAATGTGCTTCTTCGCTGTTCGTTCGTGCAATGTTTTTTTATATATACGGTAAAATAGTCTGTATCTCTTGCAAAAGTAACGCAAACTTCGAAAAAAAACAAACTAGAACGATTTAAATTTCTGTAATCTTCAGGATATGTTAGGTTATAGTAATCCTGGAGTACTATAATAACCAATAAAATAGCTAGATATGATAATTATGAAAAAATTGGATCTCTAGCGGGGCAATTAATCCGGCGTAAAAGAAGAGATGTGAAAAATAATAATCACTGTTAATTATGTATTAGAATGAAAATTTTAGAAAATATACCTGCCTTCGTTGGTTGGTTGCCGGTCGGGCTGACAAAAGAGACAGATA
>Ga0256913_10000675_pt1 | contig 17843 bp, 13 predicted proteins | sample Axial_MatmetaG_FD_185970 | JGI IMG/M metagenome (GOLD analysis project Ga0256913, IMG submission 185970) | Deep-sea worm associated microbial mat communities from Axial Seamount, Juan de Fuca Ridge, Pacific Ocean - Axial_Mat | ecosystem: Environmental > Aquatic > Marine > Oceanic > Microbial... | reverse complement strand
TTTTGAACGAAAAAATATGGATTACCTTCGATAAAACACCTTTTAAAAATGTAAACCTTAAAAAATTAATGGCCTTAACAAAAAAAATGTCACCCATGAACAGCGGATTAAGTGTTACCAACTCCAATTCGTATATCAATCTGGTTCAAAAAGGTATGGTGGTTAAAACCGAAAAATATATTAACGGACAACCTGCCACCACCACTTCCATAACACTGGTTAGGGAAGGCCCCATACCCGATTCCTTTTTTTCCGCCCCCCCACTCTACCGGAAAGCTTCCATTGCGGAAGTGCTTGAAATGGGTTACGATTCCGATATTCCCGACATTAACCGTTCCGACAACCCCGATAATCCCGATTATAAAGGTGTAATGCCGGGCAATAATAAATAACCGATTAACCTTTCCATAATATTTCGTCACATGAAAAAGATATTTATGCTGATTGCCGCCCTGGTGATAATGGCCGGTGCAGTAAATGCAAAAACCGATTCAACAAAAAGAACAATTGCCGTTAGCAGCTGGCTTACGGCGGGCCCCATAGGGGTTCGGATGCCGGCATTTCACGATCAAAACAGTGTAAGAGGCAAAAAGTTCAAAACCGCCGATTTATTAAAACTGCAAACCAAAAAGGTTAATAATCCTGTAAAGGGAGAGATGTTTTTAATGCGTAACGGCAAAAAAATTGTCTGGAAAGAGGCAAAGGTCAGCAAAAGCGGATATGTAAACCTTAAACCGTTAAAAAATTACTCCATGGCTCAGGCATGGCTTGCCTCCTGGATTTATGTTGACCGCTTTGTAAAAATAAAAGTGGAAACCGAAACCCGCCGCTGTTTTGAACTTTATGTTGACGGACGAAAAAAGATAAGCAAATACAATGTTACCGGCGAAAAAAAAGAGGCCGATAAAAAAAGCTGCAACCTGACCCTCGAAAGAGGAACCCATTTAATTGTTATTAAAACCCTTTATAATTCCGAAAAAAAAGGAACCCGGAAAATTGTAACGCGGTTAACCTTCCCAAAAGCGTTAACAAACGAAAACATAAAAACAGGTACCAATCCCGAATTTTTTATGGACATTGATCATCTGCTCAACGGAAAACATCTTACGGGAGCTTCACTGTCGTACAGCAGTAAACTGATTATGCTGCGATACAACAAAGTTTTTGCACCCGGCGGAAAAAGTGAAAGCTGGTTCGAAATCAGAGACCGAAAAACAAACACACTGGTTTACTCCTCCCAATACGCCCAAATAAGCAACGTTCAATGGGTTCCGGGTAAAGAGGCGGTCTCTTTTAAAGCCAAAACGGCAGATGGCAACAAACTTTTTATGCTGGACATAACCACCATGACCAAAACCCTGTTAATGGATAATCTGAAAGAAACCGGTTATTACCGGTGGTCACCTGCCGGTGATTTCATCATCTATTCCGTTAACGAGAAGCCCAAAAAAGACAAAGACGGAGTGATCCGTGTTGTAAACCCAATGGACAGGTGGCCGTGGTGGCGAAACAGAGGTCAGCTTTTTAAGCTGAACATTGCCGACCTGTCAACAGAACGGCTTACTTACGGATACCTGAACAGCGATATTCAGGATATCAGCAAAGACGGAAAAAAACTGCTTTTTTCGCAAAGCATTCCAAATTTTAACGAACGGCCCTACACCAAACAGATTATGATGGAACTGGATTTGCAAACGCATAAGGTTGATACCCTGTGGGTGCAGAACTTTGGCGGCAACGCTCAATATTCGCCCGACGGCCATAAATTGCTTGTAACGGGAAGTGCTCAAATGTTTAACGGTGCCGGAATCAATATTCCCAAAAAAATGATCCCCAACGATTATGATATTCAGGCCTGTATTTATGATATAAAATCAAACACGGCAACCTGTATTACTAAAAATTTCAACCCTTCGGTACAGTCGGCACACTGGCTTTCGCAGGATGACAACATCTATTTTAAGGTGGAAGATAAAACATGGAACAAACTTTACCGCTACGATGTAACAAGCAAATCGTTTACCGGATTAAATGCAAAAGTTGATATGGTAAGCGATTTTGATATAGCCCTTCAGGCACCTTTTATGATATACCGCGGAAGCAGCATGCAATACCCTGCAACAGCATGGATTTGTAACATTGACGGCAGCAATCATCAAAAAGTGGACGATCCCGAAAAAGAATTCTTTGACAATATTACTTTCGGAAAGACCGAAAACTTCAATTTCAAAAATAAAGAGGGGCGCACCATTGAAGGAAGGGTTTATTATCCTCCAAAATTCGACAGCCGTAAAAAATACCCCGTTATCGTTTACTATTACGGCGGAACATCGCCCACCGGCAGGAGTTTCAGAGGCCGTTACCCCAAAAACCTGATGGCGGCCGAAGGATACATTGTATATGTGCTGCAACCCGGTGGAGCAACCGGCTTCGGACAGGAGTTTTCGGCGTTGCATGTAAACAACTGGGGCAATACCGTTGCCGATGAAATCATCCTGGGAACCCAAACCTTTTTAAAGCAACATCCTGCCGCCGATGCCCGGAAGGTTGGTTGCATGGGTGCCTCCTACGGAGGATTTATGACCATGTTACTTACAACCCGTACCAACCTTTTTGCCGCTGCCGTCGAACACGCCGGAATCAGTTCCATAGCATCGTACTGGGGCGAAGGCTACTGGGGATATCTGTACAGCTCGGTTGCCTCGGCCAACAGTTTTCCGTGGAATAACAAACAGCTCTATGTGGAGCAAAGTCCGCTATTCCATGCCGATAAAATAAACACCCCCCTGTTGCTGCTTCATGGCAAAGCCGATACGAATGTCCCTGTGGGAGAAAGCATTCAAATGTTTACTGCGTTGAAGCTATTGGGGAAACCCGTGGAGCTGGTGGAAATAGAAGGACAAGACCACCATATTACCGACTATAAAAAAAGAATCCTGTGGCAAAAAACCATTTTCGCATGGTTTGATAAGTGGTTAAAGGAACAACCCGACTGGTGGAATAACCTCTATCCCAAAGAGGAGTTGTAAACCATCAAAACAGTCCGTTCCTTTTAATCCTGTAAGGTAGCTACGGCGTATGTCTTAAATATTAAACCATTAACTTCTTAAAAACAGATTATCATCGTTATATGACAGGTTAATTATAAAACGACCCCAATATTACCTTGAATTTTTACGGTTAACCGTAAAAATTAATACAAATATTTACGGTTAACCATAAATATTTGTATTTTTGCTTTATTAAAAGAGTGAATTATGCTGATTCCAAGAATCATTTCAGAATCCATTTCCCGCGATTTAAAGAATACCAACAAAGTAATTATCATTTACGGGCCACGTCAATCGGGGAAAACAACCTTGTCGAAACAGGTTATTGAACAATCAGGTTTAAAAACACTTTCTGTTAACGGCGACCAAATGAAATACGTTGATGTACTTTCGAGCCGCGATTTAAACAAACTAAAATCGCTCGTACAGGGTTATGAGTTACTATTTATTGATGAGGGTCAAAGAATACCTGATATCGGAATTAATTTAAAAATTCTACACGACGAAATACCTGAGCTCAAAATAGTTGTTACCGGTTCGTCTTCGTTTTTACTTTCAGGTAAAATAACCGAATCGCTGGCCGGACGAAAAAAAACATATACTCTGTTCCCCATAGCCATTAAAGAGTTATCTGAACTTTACAATCCATTTGAAATTAATGAGCAATTAGAAGAAAGGATTATTTACGGGCAGTATCCTGAAATCATAAATCTTACCGGATTTTCTGAAAAAGAGGAATATCTTAATGATATTTCATCATCATACATTTACAAAGATATTATTGAACTGGAAAACATTAAATTTCCGTTGAAGATAAGAGATTTATTAAGGTTACTTTCCTATCAGATCGGATCGCAGGTAAGCATACACGAACTTGGTAAACAGCTTGGTTTAAACCGCGAGACCGTTGAAAGATATCTCTACTTATTGGAACAGGCTTTTATTATTTTCAGACTTCCTGCTTTTAGTAAAAACCCCCGTAAAGAGATTCGAAAATCACATAAGTTCTATTTTTACGACAATGGCATTCGTAATATTCTAATCAACAACCTTAACCCTTTAAACTTAAGAAACGACACTGGCGCACTGTGGGAGAATTTTCTAATTACCGAAAGGTTAAAAAAGATGAGCTATAACAGGGTTAACTTCTCAAGTTATTTTTGGCGAACCTATTCGGGTACCGAAATCGATTATATTGAAGAAATGCAAGGCAAACGCTTTGCCTACGAGTTTAAATTTAAACAATCGAAAGCCAAAATCCCAAAAAGCTGGAAAGAGCAATACGGTTCTGATTTCATGGTTATAAACAACGAAAACTATTTGGATTTCGTACTTTAACCTTCCGGCAAACCAAGCCTTTAATAAGGCACATCAAAATATAATTCAAAACTTACTCTTAACCATTCTCGCATCCATAAAAATCAGCACCCGTCATGATGGAGGTATTGTAGAAAAAATATTTAAATCCTTTATAAATTATAAACAATAATCTGAAATCAGTATTTTACTTAGTCCTCAAATCGGGTGAATTTAGTACATTCGTGCACTTTAAATTTTAAAGATATAAACTTATGGCAAAAGTAAGAGGAGCCATTGTGGTTGACATTGAGGCCTGTAAAGGATGCGGCGTTTGCGTACCTGCATGTCCTACCGATGTTATTGCCATGGCGAAAGAGGTAAATGGAAAAGGCTACCCGTATGCTTTTATGATTAATCCCGAAGCATGTACTGGATGTAGCAACTGTTCCATTGTATGCCCTGACGGCGTTATTACCGTTTACAGGGTTAAGATTAACGAATAAAAAAATAAAAAAATGGGTGAATTAAGATTAATGAAGGGTAACGAAGCGCTGGCCGAAGCTGCTATCAGAGCAGGTGTGGACGGTTACTTTGGCTACCCCATAACTCCTCAGTCGGAAGTAATTGAGTACCTCATGGCTGAGAAACCGCACGAAAGAACCGGTATGGTTGTTCTGCAGGCGGAAAGTGAAGTTGCTTCCATTAATATGCTTTATGGTGCCGGTGCCACCGGTAAAAAAGCCATGACTTCATCATCAAGCCCCGGTATCAGTTTGATGCAGGAGGGCATTTCATACATCGCCGGTGCCGAAATACCGGTGGTTATTGCCAACGTTGTAAGAGGCGGCCCGGGACTGGGTGATATCCAGCCGGCTCAATCCGACTACTTTCAAACCACCAAAGGCGGCGGACACGGCGATTACCGTTTAATTGCACTGGCTCCTTCATCGGTGCAGGAAATGTCGGACTTTGTTCCTTTGGCATTTGAACTGGCATTTAAATACCGCAACCCGGCCATGATTATTTCCGACGGTGCCATCGGCCAGATGATGGAAAAGGTTGAGCTGTTTGAGCAGATGCCCCGTTTAACCGACGAAGAAATCAGAGCCAAATACGACTGGGCTACCAACGGTAAACTTGAAGACGGAAGACGAAGAATCATTACTTCGCTCGACCTCGACCCGCACAAGCTGGAAAAGCATAACCGGAAACTTCAGGAAAAATACAAAGAAATTGAAGAGAAGGAAGTACGTTATGAAATGATAATGTGCGACGATGCCGAATACATTATCGTGGCTTACGGTTTAAGTGCACGTATCTCGCAAAAAGCACTGCAACTGCTTCGCGAAAAAGGTGTTAAAGCCGGTTTGTTACGACCCATAACCATCTGGCCTTTCCCGAAAAAGCAAATTAACGATCTTGCCGAAAAAGGTGTTAAAGGATTCCTTACGGTGGAAATGAGTGCAGGTCAAATGGTAGAAGATGTACGGCTGGCGGTTAACGGCCGTGTAAAAGTTGAACACTTTGGACGACTTGGCGGTGTGGTTCACTCACCCGAAGAGGTTGCCGACGCACTGGAACAAAAAATTATAGGAGGTTAAAAAATGGCTGATATTAGTATTCAAGATATAGTTAAACCTGAAAATCTGGTTTACAAAAAAACCAGATTAATGACCGACAAAACCCTCAGCTACTGTCCTGGGTGCGGTCACGGAACTACTCACCGCCTGATTATGGAGGTAATTGAAGAGATGGGTAAAGAACACGACACCATTGGTGTTGCTCCCGTTGGATGTTCGGTACTGGCCTACGAATTTATGAACATCGACATGCAGGAAGCCGCTCACGGACGTGCTCCCGCTGTTGCAACAGGCATCAAACGGTTATGGCCCGACAAAGTTGTTTTCACCTATCAGGGCGACGGCGACCTTGCAGCCATCGGAACCGGCGAAACCATTCATACCTGTAACCGCGGCGAAAACATCGTTATCATCTTTATCAATAACGGTATTTACGGAATGACCGGCGGCCAGATGGCCCCCACTACCCTGCCCGGCATGAAAACATCAACCTCACCTTACGGTCGTGATGTAAATATGATGGGAAATCCGCTTAAAATTACCGAACTGGTTGCGCAACTGCCGGGAACTTACTATGTTACCCGTCATGCGGTACATACTCCTTCGGCGGTACGTAAAGCCAAAAGAGCCATACGCAAAGCCTTCGAAAACCAAATCAACAAAAAACCGGGGCTTTCGTTCGTTGAAATTGTATCGAACTGTAACTCGGGATGGAAAATGACTCCTGTTGATTCCAACATTTGGATGGAAGAAAACATGTTCCCCTATTACAACCTCGGCGACATTAAAGTTGACGGTAAACTGGTTGAGAAATAAACGTATAACTTAAAAAACGAAAAAAATGACTGAAGAAATCATTATAGCAGGTTTTGGTGGACAAGGTGTTCTTTCGATGGGTAAGATTTTAGCCTATTCGGGAATTATGCAGGATCAGGAAGTAAGCTGGATGCCTGCTTACGGCCCTGAGATGCGTGGTGGTACCGCCAATGTTACGGTTATTATCAGCGACGAAAGAATCAGCTCGCCCATATTACAGGTTTTTGATACGGCCATCATTCTTAACCAGCAGTCGATGGACAAGTTTGAACCTGCGGTAAAACCCGGTGGTGTGCTTTTGTACGACCCCAACGGTATTTCGCATCATCCTACACGTAAAGACATTAATATTTATCGCGTGGAGGGTGCCCGTCTTGCTGCCGAAATGGGAAACACCAAAATATTTAACATGGTGGTTTTGGGTGCATATCTTAAAATTCGACCCATCGTTAAATTGGAAAATGTTATGAAGGGTTTGAAAAAATCGCTGCCCGAACGTTATCATAAACTGTTACCGCTAAACGAAGATGCCATTAACACAGGCATGAAGAATGTAAACGTGGTACAGGAAGTATAACACGAACATAATGGCATAAAAAACCTGCTGCAGTTGACTGCAGCAGGTTTTTTTTATTTCGGAATCTAAATGTTTCCTTATTTATTAATCGTAGTCAATTCTTTCGCACTTCTCCAGCGCATCGGCAATTTCCGATGGTTTTACCGGTTTACTTACAAAGTCGTCCATACCGGCGGCAAAACAGCGCGCAACATCCTCTTTCATGGCATTGGCCGTTAAGGCAACAATACGCGGACGCTTGTTTTTGGGGTAGGTACGGTTTAACTCTGCCGAAGCCTGCAGCCCGTCCATTTCGGGCATTTGCAGGTCCATAAAGATAACATCGTAGGGTTGGCGGGCAACCGCTTCAAGCGCTTCAAGTCCGTTGGCAACCACGTCGGGATGATAACCGAATTTCTCCAGCAAACGTCGGGCTACTTTCTGATTAATCAAATTATCTTCGGCTATCAATATTCTTAAAGGATGCTCTTTCCCAAGGTTTAGGAAACTGGCCTTTGTTCTCTTTTTCTCTTTAACAACAGTCAATCCCATGGCATTTATCAACGTTTCCAACAGGGTGGTTCTTTTAACCGGTTTGGTAATGTAGGCATAAAAGAGGTCTTTGCTGTTTTTTATTTCAATGGCCGTTTCGTGCGATGAACTTAAAACAATAATGGGAATATCCTTATAACCATCCATTTTTTTAATGGCTTTAGCCAGCTCCGTACCGGTCATGCCGGGCATTTCCATATCTGTTAAGATTATATCGAACGAAGCACCTTCTTCCAATATCTTAACAGCCTCCGAACCCGAACCGGCTTCGGTAATTTTCATATCCCAACTGTCGAGGTTGCTGAACAGAACTTTACGATTGGTTTCGTTATCATCAATAATTAAAACGCTTTTACCTTTTAAAACCTCTTTTGAACCTTTAAATTGCTCCGGCGGTACTTTGTCGGATAACCTGACCATTATTTCAAAAAAGAAAGTCGTTCCTTCACCCTCCTCGCTTTCGAGCCATATTTTTCCGCCCATCATTTCCGAAAGCCGTTTGCAAATGGCAAGCCCCAGTCCCGTACCTCCGTAAAACCGTGTGGTTGAAATATCAACCTGGCTAAACGATTTAAAAAGCCTGTCCATCTTATCTTTAGGAATACCAATACCGGTATCGCTTACCGCAAACAACAATTTTACCTTACCGCCCTCCTGTGCGGTTTTTGAAACATGCACTTTAATTTCGCCCTTATGGGTAAATTTAACGGCATTACTCAGCAGGTTTACAACAATTTGCCTCAAACGCGTTACATCGCCCTCAACCATTACCGGCACATCCTTATCCAAATCAAATATCAGCTCCAGCTTCTTTTCCGAAGCTTTTGGAGCAATTAGGTCAAGGGCATCTTCAATGCTTTTCCTCAACTCGAAAGGCTGCTCTTCAAGCTCCAGTTTGCCGGATTCTATTTTTGAAAAATCAAGAATATCGTTAATGATGGTAAGCAGCGAATCGGCACTTATCCTGATGGTATCCACAAAACCTCTTTGATTGTCATTCAGTTGTGTATCTTCCAACAAACTTGTCATACCGATAATTCCATTCATGGGGGTGCGTATTTCGTGGCTCATATTGGCCAAAAAAGCACTTTTGGCTTTACTGGCCTGTTCGGTCTCCTGTTTTGCCTTGGTAAGTAAAATATTGTTGGTAATGGCATGCCAATAGGCGTAAAACTGCGCCTTACCCTGAAGGGTTAAGTAGGCAAAAAACAGCAACAGCAATCCTCCTACAATTAAAATATGAGTATCAAAAATAAGGAAGCATGAAAGCGCCGAAGGCAATAACATACTTGAGATGTACCAGATAAGTAAATTCAGTCGTGGTGACAATGAGGTTACCGCACCGGCGGTAATTCCGATGGTGATCATTAAGATGGTGGTTGTTTCAACCGAAAAACCGTACAGCCAGGTAAAAACCGCTGTTGCCAGTCCCCATGAAACCGACACGCCTATGGTTGAATATCTGAATGCCCTGATCCACAATTTTTGCCGGTCTTTGGCAATTAAACGCTTGTAACGAATGGTAAACCAAAACCGAAATAAATTAAAAAACACCTGTAATCCGGCAAAAATCAGAAACGGCAACGGGTGGTCGTTGTAAAAAGGAGTGATAAAGAAAATGGCTGTAAGGATTAACAAATAGGCAACAGGCCCCGACAAACTTCTTTTGGCCAGTTCGTTATACGACTGTTTCAATAACCGGGCATATAACTCTTCGGTTAATTCGGGATGAAGACCTGAATAAAATGCTAATCCTGACTTTGACATGGTTTTGGTTATTATGAACGGCGTTAAATTTCAAAATTAACAAAAAAGATTATATCATTAGCAGTAAACATGCAAATTAATTACATATATTGTTTTGAATATGGTACATTTGGCATTTTGAAACAACATTTTTTCAAGTTGCTATTTTGTATATTTATTACTATAACATTCATATTTAGTATTATACACAAAATGAGCTATATTTTTTGTTTTGCCACGTTTTTTCATTAGCAAATTATATGTCATTTTTTCAAATGATAGAATATTTTTTTTTTGAGAATAATATTTTTTTATATCTTTGCATACTATAATTAGCGAATAATGAGTGCTGGAAGATCTGTAAATTCACAAAGTCAGAGTTGGGGGACACCCAAAAAGTATGTTAATGCTGTCAAAAGATTTTTTGGAGGAAGTATCGCATTAGACCCTTGTTCCAATGAACATTCTATTGTAAATGCTGATACTGAATTTATGCTTCCTAATAAAGATGGCTTAAAGGAAAAGTGGAATTATTCTACAATATATGTTAATCCACCTTATGGAGCTGACAGAGAAAGAGGAACGACTATAAAAAACTGGCTTGCAAAATGTGCTTTTTCTCACCAAGAATATAATTCTGAAATTCTTGCATTAATACCAGTTGCTACAAATACAGGTCATTGGAAGAATAGTATTTTTGGTCAAGCTGAAGCTATCTGTTTTTTATATGATACAAGATTAAAGTTTCTGGAAAATGGTAAAGATGTAGGCAAAGGAGCGCCAATGGCATGTGCTATGGTATATTGGGGCAATAATTATAAAAAGTTTTATGATGTATTTATAGAATTTGGTGCAGTTGTTAATATTTCTAATTTAAGAAATGAATTAATAGGCATTGATAGGAAATTATTAAAACTCGAATTATAATTCTTCAACAATTAATCTATTTTTACCGTCAATTATTGCGTGTTTAATTTTTACAAAGTTACCTGTTTCCATATTTATTAATATTTCCTCATTAAAGTGTTGAATGATTTCGTCAATTTGCTTTCTTATATTATCATCTTCTTTATATTTTGTTTTTGTTATGAGATTTTGATAATCTTCTCCAAAGATTTCTTCAAATTTCTTAAATAAATACACTAGTATCTCATCAGGTATGAATAAGTTGTAATCGTTACAAAGTCTAACAATAGACCTGCTTTTTTCTTCCCAATGAGAAATTTCACCAATGACTAATATAGAAACAAATGATTTATTTTCAGTTTTATCAAATCGACCTAATACTTTTTTTCTAACATCTAAAGATACAAAAGAGGCTTGTTTAGCTTTTTCTGGAGTTTGAGGACCTGGTAATGCTTCATTTACATTGATTTTTTTTACTTTTCTATTCTCTGATTCTGTTATTTGAATAATTATACACTTATTTATTGAATTTTCAATTTCAGATAAAATATGTTCTGGCCCTAATACGTGAAGTTCATTTAAAACATTAATAGCAATTAAAATCTGGGAATTAGTTTCACAATAAAAGTAATAATCCTCAATTACATCATTTTGTTCACTTTGTTTTTTTACAACAGTTAATAATAAATTATAGTTTTTTTCTGTTGTTGGTTTTATAGAAATAGACCACCTATAGTTTGTTCCCGTTGGGGAATTCGTAAAAGTATAACCTTGGGTATTGTAAAAATCAGCTTTATTTTCTGGTTTTGATAACCAAGTTTTAAAATTTTGTTTTACAGTTTGTTCAACTCCTACTTTTTTACATTCAATTAGTCCGAACAAATCTACTGATTTTTTTGATGGTTGTTCTTTATCTTTATTGTAAAATGAAAATTCAACTTTATGTTTTGCAGTTGTGGCTCCTTCAACACCATCTTCGATGACAAGAAATTCAGATAAATTAGAGTCCAGATTAATCATTCCTAAAGTTAGAAGTTCAATCGCATCTCCAACTTTTCTTCCTATTTGATGACCTTTTTGTCCTAAACCTTGCGTAAATTTGAAAACATCTGATAAATGTTGCATGTTAATTGAATAAATCGTTAATACTTATCTCCAAAGCATTAGCAATTCTTTCAATATTCAAAAGAGTAATATTTTTTTCGGCACGTTCAATCATACCAATATATGTACGATGCAAATTTGCTTTAAAAGCCAATTGTTCTTGAGACAATCCTCTTTGCATTCGAATATCTCTTATTCTATTTCCGAATTTTATTAATATTTCTTTTTTTGAATCCATTGCTAATTACAGTATGCAAAGCTAATCTTAGTATTCAAAAGTTACAACAGACTATAATTAGCATGTGTATAATTGTTTATAAGTGGGGCACAATTATCTCGCAACAATTAATTTTCCAATATAAAAATTATTGTTCCCCGTTAATTTCACCAAATAATATCCTGAAGGATAATCTGAAACATTGAGCGTAATGGTTTTTAAGTCAGCCGCTGAAACCGTTTGACCAAATATTGTTTTTCCCGAAATATTACTGATTGTAACCCTGCATTTATTCATTTTACCGGGCATTTTAATTGTTACCGTATTGGCGGCAGGATTGGGTACAAGTAACAGTTCCGTTTTAGCAACGGATGGTTTATTGTTTACCGGCAAATAAACCTTGGCATTGCTGCCGAATAGTTCCACTCCTCCGCTGAAATTACCCGCTACCATTTCGGGCTTGCCGTCACCGTCAATATCGGCAAGGGTGGCGGCTGTTCGTATGCCCCGGTCGGGATTGAAATCTTCAATTCCGATTAATTCTGCAAGGTCGTCCGACACGGTAAACTCCCCGTTCAAATTTCCGTCAATATCGGTGAAATAAAACAGTTTACCCTGCTCCGACCCCACAACCAGACGGGTTTCGCCTGTAGTTGTCCGGTAAAACTCCGGTATGCTGTATCCGTACCACGAAACATTGTAATCGGTAACATTTACCTTGCCGAGACTGTCGGTAACCAGCACAAAATCGGGTTGTGCAGGCGTGCCATTGTTATGATAATAATTAAGGTTGCCGTCTTGTTCGCCGATAATTAAATCCAGAAGTCCGTCGCCGTCCAGATCAAACAACTGAGGGGTGCTGAATTTTCCCACATCAATATTAAAATAGTCGGGGATTTTCACCAAATTACTTGTAATCTTATAAAGAATAAGCGTACCGTCGCTGTTTCCTATAATCATCTCGTTTATTCCGTCGTTATCAATATCACCAAAAGCAGGGGCCACACCCGTATAAACTTCGTCATCCATAAAAAATCCGCCGAAGTCAAGATCGTAGGAAGTAAATACAGGATTATCGTTTGTGCCTGTATTTTTAAACCATGCAACCGTACCTTTATAACGGCTGTGCAAAGTATAATACTCATCGTACCACGAACCGTCGTAATAACCATAATTTCCGATAAACAAATCGGTCAGTCCGTCGCCGTCCCAGTCAAAAAATACCGGCATGGCACCGCTTCCCACATCAATCATCTGGTTTTGTAAAAACGAATCGGGACTTATGTGAAAATCGGGGTTATTGTTTTGACCTTCATTAAAATAAAGTTTTACGTTTTTATAATTTTTCGACACGGCAAGTGCCGGATCAAAGGGTGCTACAATCAAATCTTTTTTATCATCGTTGTTAACATCAATATAGGCGGCTGCCGGCATTGAAAAGAGTCTTATCCTGCTGTCCGCATCAGGAAACAGGGTGTCGATTTGGGTGATAACCGCCTCTTGCGGAGTGCCTCCGTTTGTAAGGGCAAAAAGTCCGGGATAATCCACATCACCAAGTAAAAGGTCTTTTACATCATCACCGTTTAAATCAAGCAGCAAAAAGGTTGAACCGGTGTGCCGTTCCGCTCTTTCGTAAACCAAACCCGCTCCATTTTGTAACGCCGGAAAACAGGTATCCAAAAAAAGCTCGTTTGATTCATCGCTTTCGGCAAAATGCCCCCAGCACATCTCCGTCTTTTCATAAACAAGCGAATCGGCATTGCCGTACAGTTCCATGGAAAGGTTTTTGTGCATTTCAACAAACGAACCCAGTCCCCAAAAGGTGAGAATATCAAGGTCACCGTCGTTGTCAATATCGGCAATACCGGGATAATCGGCGTATGTTACCAAAATATTAACCTCTCCCCCGTTATTGAGCGAAGAAAGATAAGGATAGACCACCCTTTTAAATTTTAGATGATCCACCGATACATTTTTATATACCATCATGCCCGCCCATCCGGGTGAATAGGTAAAAATATCACTTTTGCCGTCGTTGTTGTAATCGACAAAAATGGCCCAGTCGTACAATTGCGGAAAGTCCTCGATGTATTGCGAGGCATAATTATAATTTATTTCTCCGGCAGTGCCGCTGTTGACAAATGGCATGATGCGGTTTCCCTGCCTGTCGAAAGCCACAATATCTTTTATGCCGTCCATATTGATGTCCACTTCCCCGAACTGCACCGAGTTCATGCCACCGGCCCAGGGAAACTTATAAAGTTCGCCACTACCCGACACCGCCTCTGTTGTTTGGCCGGAACCCGAAACCGTAAACAACAATACCAGTATAACCAAAAAAACAAACTGCCTGTTAAATAAAATCATGTTACATTTTTAGGCATAAAGATAGTGATTTTTTCAGGTTTGCTCTAATAAAATCAACCTCACACCCGTTCGCCCTCGGTTGAAAAAGGCGCAGCCGAAGTTATTTTAACGTTAACATATTCGCCAATCAGGTTTTCGTTTTCGGAAGCAAACCTTACAATGATTTTCCCTTCGGTCAGTGCCGAGAGATAACCTGCTTTACGGTCTTTACCGCGAACCAGCACTTTAAACCTCTTACCAATCAGTTTTTTGTTGTACTCCAGCGAATGTTTCATCAACTCTTCGGTTAATTTATGATACCGCTCTTTTTTTACCTGCACCGGTATATCATCGGGCCACTCATGGCTGGCAGCTCCCGGGCGGGGCGAATATTGGGCAATATAGGCCATGTTGTACTTAAACTCCTCCATGGCTTTGCGTGTGTTTTCAAACTCCTCTTCCGTTTCGCCCGTAAACCCAACAATGATGTCGGTAAACAGGGTAGCTTCGGGAATAAGCCGGCGAATGGTATGTACAATATGACGGTATTGCGCCAGATCGTGGCTGCGGTGCATACGTTTAAGCATGGCATCGTCGCCCGACTGAACGGGCAAATGAATCTGTTTGGCCAGACACTTATATTGAGCGATAACTTCAATCACTTCATCGGTCATATCCTGCGGATGCGGCGAAGTAAAATAGAGCCAAAACTCATGGCTACTGTTGTTACCCATTTCGCCGATGCGGCGCAAAAGTTCCGGAAAACCGATTTCATCGCCTTTTTTATCAAGTCCGTATGAGTTTACGTTTTGCCCCAAAAGGGTTATACTTTTAAAGCCGCTGTCAACCAGATTTTTCACCTCTTTTAAAATATCTTCCGAAGGTCGCGAAACCTCTCTGCCTCGCGTATAGGGCACAGCACAATAGGTACAAAATTTATTACATCCGTTTTGAATGGGAACATAAGCCTCAAAACCCGACCCGTATTTGGGCTTAATGTGCCAGAACTCTTCAATGCCTTTGTCGGGCCTTGGCAAAACCTTCTTTTTTCTGCTTCCGGGTGTAATAACTTCTTTAAGCGGTATTTTGTTAATATCGGTTTCTTTCGGCTCTATTCTCTGCTCAAACACTTTATCAAGGGTTTGTACCCCGGCCGGTGTAACTACACCGTACTGCCTTATCATATCGGGAAATGCCGGCAGTTCACTCATGGTAAACACCAAATCAAACTGCTTTAAAAATTTTTGTTTGTCGGCCGGCAATACACATCCGGTAACAAACGTAAGCATGTTTTTTTTATCCTTCCATTTGTTCCATTTTTGAATACGGGTATAAACCTTGTCAATGGCTTTTTGCCGTACCGAGCAGGCGATAATACCTGCAATATTGGCTTCCTGTTCATCTTCCGTTGGTTCGTAGCCCAAACTTTCCAAAACTTTCTGCACGCGCTCTCCGTCGGAGATGTTCATCTGGCAACCTAACTGTAATATGTAGTATTTCATATATTTCCGTGTATGAAACCGGTAGTTTATCCCACATAGCCCTGTATATTAAAACAACCGGAAATCATTTGCTCTATCGTTTCGCGGGCAAAAATAGTCAATTCAAATTGTTTAGATTAAATTCAAATTGAATATTACTATTTTTTGTACTTTTACCTATTCAACAAATGCAAACCATAATGACTGAAAAAAATAATGATTTTGAAAGCCTGTCAAGGTTACGCGAAATAATATTCGGCGAACAAATGGCCAAATTGGAAGAGGAAATCAGCAATCTCTCTTCCGACCAGAAAGCAAATCTGGAAATACTTTCAAAGGAACTCAATACTTTGATTAAAGAAAAAGAGGAAAGTTTCAGGCAGCTTTTAGAAAAGCAAAAGGCGGAGCTTGAGAACCAGATAAAAGCTTTGGAACAAAACAAAGCCGACAGCAAAACCGTAGCCGATACACTTCGTAAACTTGCCGATGCCATTGAGGGGCAGGGTGAATGATCATTTATAACTTTCATAAACTATGAGTGACCAAAAATTTATTGATACACTAACAAAAGCTCACCTGTCAGAACTGCGACGGATTATTACGGGTTTGGATGAAGAGGATTTATCGAGGTTGAACAACCTGATTAAAGACCCCGATGAATTTTCCGACCACATCATGCAGTTTCTTCCGCTTTCGGTAAAAAAACTTATCGCCTCCAATCAGATATCGCTGGATGAGATAGTGCCCTTTATTGAGCAGGCCATCCGGTCAAGCATTGTCAACAATCCGCAAAAATTTGCCAATATTCTTTATCCCATTATGATACCGGCCATACGCAAGGCGGTTTCGGAGGATATTAAACGGATGCTCGACAATGTTACCTCGTCGGTGGATAACAGTTTTTCGATAAAGCGGCTGGGCTGGCGGTTGCAATCGCTTTTTTCGGGAAAAAGTTACGGCGAGATTGTAATGTCGCACGCCTTTATTTTCAGGGTGCGTCAGGTTTTTCTTATTCATCGCGAAACTGGATTGTTATTAACCGAAGTTACCGACGACAAAGGGGGAATTGCCCATAATGCCGATATGGTTTCGTCGATGCTGACCGCCATTAAAGACTTTGCCCAGGACTCATTTAACGTCGATAAATCGGAAAGCGACCTGAACACCATTCAAATGGGCGAATACACCATCTGGATTGAACAGGGGCCTTATGCCATTATTGCCGCCATTATTGAAGGCCGTGCTCCCGAAGACCTGAAACTGGTATTAAAAGAGACCATAGAAAGTGTACACGTTAATTTCAATAACGAACTTGTGTCGTTTGAAGGCGATACCTCTGTTTTTGAAAAGGGAAACCGTTTTTTGAAGAACTGTATCAGGTATCAGGAAAAAGAAAAGAAAAAGAAAAAACCGGTTGTTTCCATCCTGCTGCTGCTGATATTGCTGGGTGCGTCGGGATATTGGATTTATACCACGGTGGATACCAAACTGAGATTTAAACAGTTTATCGAAGCGGTAAAAACCGAACCCGGCATTATGGTGAATAAAACATTTTCACAAAACGGCAAAAGAGTGATTACAGGCCTGAAAGACCCTGTTGCCAACAATCCGTACAGTTATTCTGACCGTTACGGTTTCGACACTTCAACACTGGATTTACGCTTTAAACCCTTTATTTCGCTGGAACATCCCATAATTTTAAAACGTGTCCGCAAGGTTTTTGGCAATACACCTGCCGATGTTTTGTTACAGGAGGATACACTTTATGTTACAACCGCTTTTCCAAAACAAACCGCCGATTCCGTTAAAAAACAGCTGTTGATTATACCCGGTATTAACCATGTTAGATTTACCAATATAGATAAAGAGTTAAAAAAGAAAGAGATAGTAAGTGAGAACATTTTTAATATCGAGCAACATTATTTTACTTTCGGGTACAATGTGGTAAAACTCGATTCCATACAAAAGGCAGAGTTTAAAGATTTAATTAAAGAGATAAATAACGTTTTTGATTTTAACTTTAAACAGGATTCGGTTCCCGTTATTCTTGTAATTGCACACACCAGCTATTCAGGCAATGCCGAAGCCAACAAACTGGTTGCATTTCGCAGGGCAAAGCAATTTATGGGGTTGATGATTGATGCGGGTATTCCCATGGAAACACTGGTTCCTACCGTTGCCTTTATCGAA
>Ga0256913_10000674_pt1 | contig 17861 bp, 18 predicted proteins | sample Axial_MatmetaG_FD_185970 | JGI IMG/M metagenome (GOLD analysis project Ga0256913, IMG submission 185970) | Deep-sea worm associated microbial mat communities from Axial Seamount, Juan de Fuca Ridge, Pacific Ocean - Axial_Mat | ecosystem: Environmental > Aquatic > Marine > Oceanic > Microbial... | reverse complement strand
AAGAGCATGGAGGAGCTCTTCACCCTCCCGTCAAGCCCGAGTTCTCCAAAAACGAAAAGCCCCTCCTCTTTGAACGCTTTTTTATTCATAGCGACAAGCAGCGCCAGAGAGAGATCCAGATGCGTTCCGCTCTTCTTAATATCGCTGGGGGACAAATTGATTGTGATTTTTAACGGGGGAAAGACAAACTCATTGACAAGCAGCGCAGACTTGACACGCTCTTTTGCCTCCTGGATATCGGAGCTTGCCAGCCCGACCACGGAAAAACCGGGAAGTCCTTTTGTAAAGGTCGCTTCAACTTCGACAACCTTGGCATTGACACCTTCCAGTGTCGCACATGTCAAACGGTTGACAATACTCTCTTGTTTTGCTTTTACCTTGACAGCGTTCTGTTGTGCTGGTGGAGTACCACTATCTACTTTTGCATTCATAGTAGAAGTGTGGCATAAAATGAAAAAAGCGGTTGAAAATATGTCAAATTGTCATATTTTTTATGAAGGTCACCTCAAGCTTTCTGTCTTCGCTTCCACTCTTTCTCAAACTTTTTGCGTTTGATAATGGAGAGTTTCTCTATAAAGAGTTTACCGTCAAGATGGTCCATCTCATGCTGCATGGCGATCGCCAGGAAGCCATCATCTTCGATAAGATGCTTCTTCCCGTCCCTGTCATAATACTCGATCTTCACATGCTTGGCCCTGGTCACATCCTCATAAATTCCCGGAACAGAGAGGCAGCCCTCCTGGAACTTCTCCGTCCCGTCTTTTTCGATGATCACGGGGTTGATCATCTCAAGGGTATTCTCTTTTGGCTGCTCATCCTCCCCCTCTTTAACCTCTTCAAGCGGAATATTGATAATAAGGGCTCTTAACGTCACGCCCACCTGAATGGCTGCCAACCCTACACCGTTTTTTGCACGCATGGTCTCATACATATCATCCAGAAGTTCATGCAGGGAAGCATCGAACGATTCCACCTCTTTGGAGATCTGCTTCAGGCGTTTATCGGGATAGATCACTATCTCTCTGATCATCTGCTCTCCTAGCTGAAGCTTTTGGTAAGTACCTTGTCTATCAGACCGTACTCTACCGCCTCTTTTGCCGACATGAAGTTGTCGCGCTCGGTATCTTTCTCTATGCGTTTGGCAGTTTTGCCCGTTTTCTCCGCCAAAATCTCATTGAGGGTATCTTTGAGCCTCTGGATCTCCTGCGCCTGTATCTGGATATCGGTCGACTGCCCCTGCGCACCGCCCGAAGGCTGGTGGATCATAATACGCGCATGCGGGAGCGCATAGCGTTTTCCTTTGGTCCCCGAAGCAAGCAGGAACGCCCCCATCGATGCCGCCTGTCCGATACAGATGGTCACGATATCCGGCTTGATGTAGTTCATCGTATCGAACATACTCAGCCCCGAAGTGATGACACCGCCCGGAGAGTTGATATAGAAATAGATATCTTTGTCCGGATCCTGCGCTTCAAGGAAAAGCAGCTGTGCCACGATGGATGAGGCGACCTGGTCGTTGACCTCTCCGCTCAGCATGATAATACGGTCTTTCAGCAGACGCGAATAGATATCGTACGATCGCTCTCCCCGTCCTGTCTGCTCTACCACGTATGGAATATAACTCATTTTTTGCCTTTATTAATAGATAGTAAAATGGATTTCTTTTAATCGATTCAAATATACATTAAAAAAGTTAACAAAGCGTGTGCCAGGGCAGAGAGCCCTGACAGATAAAATTATTTATCAAGTCCCAAAAGTTTACCGAAGAGCTTGTCTTCGATCATCCCCATCTTCACTGCCGGAAGCAGGTTGTTCTCTTCATAATACTTGATTACGGCCTGAGGGTCCTGTCCGCTCATCATCGCTTCATAGTAGATCGCCTGGGATACTTCCTGGTCTCCTACGGTTACTTCCTCTTTCTTCGCCAAAGCATCGACGATGAAAGTTGCTTTAACAGAGTTTTCTGCCTCAGCTTTTACCTCATCACGAAGCGCTTCCACTTTTTCAGGGTTCTCTTTGTACTCTTTGAGCTCTTCCTCTTTCATCTCTCTCGCTTTTGCATTGATCTTCGCATCGATCTCCTGCTCTACGATATTGTTCGGAAGTGCAAACTCAAAATGTTCTACCAACGCTTCGATGAGTTTCGGTTTCAGCTCTTCGTTGTAGACTTTGGATACTTTCTCATTGACGATCTGCTCTTTGACCTTCTCTTTGAGCGTATCGAGTGTCGCTTTTTCATCCGCAAGCAGTTTCTGTGCCAGCTCATCGTTCAGTTCTGGAACTACCTGCTCCTGAATCTCATGAAGCTTCACTTTGAATGTAGCCTCTTTGCCCGCAAGTTCTTTTGACTGGTACGCTTCCGGGAAAGTCACGACAATATCTTTCTCCTCTTCATACTTCATACCGATGATCTGCTCTTCAAAGCCCGGGATGAACTGTCCTGAACCGATCTTGAGGTTGAACTTCTCCGCTTTACCGCCTTCGAACGCTTCACCGTCTACAAAGCCTTCAAAGTCGATCAGTGTCATATCGCCCTCTTTGACCATTCTTTTTCTCTTGATCTTCTCATACGGTGCCTGCTGTGCAGCGATCTCGTTAAGCTTCTCTTCTACCTCTTTCTCTTCGGCTTCAGGTTTCTCAAATGAGGGAACCGCTTTTTCATACCCTTCCACTTCCACCTTCGGCTTCAGGGAGATCTCAAGCTCTACCTCTATTTTGTCATCCTGCTTGTCATACTTCTTGAAGCTTGGCTCACCGATAATATCTGCCGCATTGATCCCAGCCTCTTTGATCCCTTCGTCCATAAGTGCCTTAAGCGCTTCGGACTCCGCATCCTGTCTGAGTTTGTCGCCATGCAGTTTTTTCACGATATGAGGAGGTACTTTCCCCGGTCTGAACCCGTCTACCTTCATCTGTTTCCCAGCCTCTTTCGCCAGTCTGTCAATGTTTGCTTCAATTACGCTGTTCTCTACTGTTCCGCTTACCGAGATATTGGCATCATCGATTTTGTTTACTGTAACTTTCACTACAATCCTTTGATATAAATTGCGTGATTTTATCTAAAATTTAATAAAAAAGGAATATAGGATATACTTCCGCCATGAAACAGACCCATGAAACGATTCGAAACTGGTACCGTTCGCACGGCAGAACAGGCCTTCCATGGCGTACTACCGATGACCCTTACCGTATCTACCTCAGTGAAGTGATGCTCCAGCAGACACAGGTCAAAACGGTACTGGAACGTTACTACTCTCCTTTTCTTGAAAAATTTCCTACCCTTAAAACCCTGGGAGAGGCACCCCTGGACAATGTACTGAAAATGTGGGAGGGGCTGGGTTACTACAACCGTGCGAAGAACCTGCATAGCACGGCACAGATATTGCTGCAGAGGGGGAAAGCGCAGAGCGTTGCGCCTGCACTGCCCTGCGAGATCGATGCGCTGCTCAAGCTGCCCGGTATCGGGAAAAATACAGCCCATGCCGTTGCCGCTTTCGCTTTTCGCCAGCCCGTACCGGTCATGGAGGCCAATGTCAGGCGTATTCTCTGCCGTCTGCACAGGCTTGCGAGCCCTACTGACAAAACCCTGTGGGAGATCGCCTTCAGAATGGTCGATAAAAAAAATCCTTTTGAGTACAACCAGGCTATGATGGACATCGGCGCAACGATCTGTATGCCCAAAAACCCTGATTGCAGCGCTTGTCCGCTGGCAGGGCTTTGTGCAGGAAAAGAGGAACCTGCCCTCTACCCTGCCAGAAAAAAACGTACTGTCCCCACACGGGAGCAGCGTGTTCTCCTTCATCTCTGCCGGGAGAAACTCTCACTGAGTCAACGGTCCGGTAAATTCCTGCATGGATTATGGGGATTTCCCACTGCGGAAGAGCAACCCTTGCCTGCTTCAACCTATATCGGGGAGGTGACACATACCTATACCCATTTCAAACTGCTCTGTAAAGTATATCTGTTTCAGGTGAAAGATCCGACCCAAAAATCCTATTTCTCCCTCTCCCAGATAGAAAAACTCGCTATTTCAAAAGTCGATGAGAAAATATTGGGATTGTACCTGCGTACAATTCAGTGAACCCAAATCCCGAAATAGGATTCTTTGAATTTATGCTATGCTCGTATTTAGGGGGGGGTTTGTGTCAAATTTAAGTCGCACCCGCAGGTTCGATGATGGTTTTACGCAAAGCCCATAGATGCGATGATAGTGCAAAGTCATGAATTCCTATTTTGGGATTTGGGGTAAAGAGTTAATAGTGAATAGTGCATAGTTGTGGTATGCTTTTCTTTTGAAAAGTTTTTATAATTTCATAAGGTGAGAAAATGGATAAAGAAAAAGAGTTTGAAGAAGCGGTAACGAAGATACTGGAGCTGCTGGGAGAAGATCCGGAACGTGAGGGGCTGGTCAAAACACCCAGCCGTGTGGCAAAAGCGCTGAAGTTTCTTACGGAAGGGTATGCGCAGGACCCCAAAGAGATCCTCAATCAGGCACTCTTCTCTACCAGCAATGACGAGATGGTCCTGGTCCGTGACATAGAGTTCTACTCCATGTGCGAACACCATATGCTGCCCATCATAGGACGTGTCCACGTCGCCTACATTCCCAACGGCAAAGTAGTGGGGCTCAGCAAGATCCCCCGCATCGTCAATGTCTATGCCAGACGGCTGCAGATACAGGAGCAGATGACCGAACAGATCGCCGATGCGATCCTGGAGACCATCAAGCCCAAAGGGGTAGCAGTCGTAGTACATGCACGTCATATGTGCATGGAGATGAGAGGGGTACAGAAGATCAACTCCACTACAGTCTCCTCCGCTCTCAGAGGCCTCTTCAAAAGTGACGAGCGGACCCGTAACGAGTTCTACAACCTCATCAACACCCCAACCCCTTCAAACTTTTAAGAGAGAAGCCACGCCAGGGCCTTCTCCCTCTTCTTGAAGAACTTCATTTTGCCTTTCATGAGATGGCTCATCATCGCTGTGGACTGCTCTTCCCATTTCCTGTTCCCTACAATCGCCATTTTATCGAAAGCATTACGGTGCTTGACACCGAATTTGAAATCATCCCATGCGGCAAGAAATTCCCATCCTTTAAACTTCCGCATATCCACCAGAAGATCCGCCTCCAGCCCTTTGGCTTTCTTCAGCGCCTTGTCGATCATCGGTACGAACATCTTGTAATCTTCATGTGTCAGCTTGCCCAGCATCGCAATCTCTATAAAAACTCTTTTTTTGTTCCTCTTGATCGCAAGCGTGATCCCATGCTCTTTGAGTGTTGTTGCCATTTCTGATCCTTTCTTTAAATGAATGAGCCATTATATCACAGCTCTACAATTGACACAAATCAAGTGAACCTAATCTAATTCGGAGTATAATCCTCCTCTTTATAAAACCATTTTATGTTAGTTTAAGAAAAACTGCGTAAGATGCAGAAAACCAATTAGGACTAAATTAGTCTTAATTAAAATGAAACTCGTTTTCAATAGTTAAAATTAAAAGGAATGATACCCCTTTTAAAGGAGAACCTATCATGAAAGTCTATCTGGACAACAATGCCACAACAATCGTCGACCCCCATGTCTTTGAGGAGATGGAACCCTATTTCGTACAACGCTACGGCAATCCGAATTCACTGCACCTCTTTGCCAGCGAGACGCACCCCGCACTCAAAGATGCCATGCAGAAGATCTATGCCGGAATCCATGCACCCAAAGAGGACAGCGTGGTCATTACCTCCTGTGCGACAGAGAGCAACAACTGGGTACTCAAAAGCATCTATTTCCAGTATATTCTGACAGGACGCAAGAACCACATTATCGTCAGTGAGGTGGAGCACCCTTCAGTGATCGCTACGGCAAAGTTCATAGAGAGTATGGGATGCAGGGTCACCTACCTGCCCATCAACAGCGAAGGTCTTATCGATGCACAGAGCGTCAGGGATAATATTACCGACAAAACAGCGCTTGTCTCCGTCATGTGGGCGAACAATGAGACCGGTGCCATCTTCCCGGTCGAAGAGATAGGGGAGATATGCAAAGAGCATCATGTCCTTTTCCACACCGATGCGGTACAGGCCATCGGGAAGATCCCTGTCGATATACAGCGTTTCAATGTAGATTACCTGACATTCTCCGCACACAAGTTCCACGGCCCCAAAGGAGTGGGAGCACTCTACATTAAAAAGGGTAAAGAGCTGATCCCTCTGCTGCACGGCGGTTCACAGATGGGAGGATACCGTTCGGGTACCCTCAATGTCCCCGGTATCGTAGGTATGGGGAAAGCGATGGAGCAGGCAATCGACGCACTCGATTTCGAAATGCACGATATTCGGGAGATGAGAGATGCGTTTGAGGATGAACTGCTCAAAATAGAAGATACTTTCGTCGTTACACCCAGAGAGAAAAGAACCCCGAATACCATTCTGATCTCATTCAGGGGGATCGAGGGAGAATCGATGCTGTGGGATCTCAACCGTGCGGGTATCGCAGCGAGTACAGGTTCTGCCTGTGCCAGTGAAGACCTCGAAGCGAACTCTGTCATGGAAGCCATCGGCGCCGATGAAGATCTGGCACACACGGCGATACGTTTCTCCCTGAGCCGCTATACGACACAGGAAGAGCTGGACTATACCCTTGAAGTGGTCAAAGCTGCCGTCAAAAGACTCAGAGCGATCTCAAGCTCTTACGCTTACGCGCCGGAAGGGCATGAGAGCGGGCTGGATGCACATCATTAAAGAGTTAAGAGTTAAGAGTTAAGAGTTAAGAGTTAAGAAGCCTGACAGACCATCCAATTTTTGTCAAGCATCATTGTTGAAAAAATATAAAAATATGTAGGGTGCTGTCCCCTGACAGCACATTGTGAAAATGAATATAAAGGAAAGAATATGGGAATGGATAGTTTGATAGGCGGTACCATCTGGGATGAGTACAGCCAAAAAGTACAGGACCTGATGAACAACCCAAAGAATATGGGCGAGATCACGGAGGAGCAGGCAGAGGCGATGGGTGCCAAGCTCATCGTTGCCGATTTCGGTGCCGAGAGCTGCGGGGATGCCGTACGCCTCTACTGGGCGGTAGACCCGAAAACAGACAAGATCCTCGAGTCGAAATTCAAAAGTTTCGGCTGCGGTACGGCGATTGCAAGTTCTGACACGATGGCAGAACTCTGTAAAGGAAAAACTGTCGATGAAGCAGTCAAGATCACCAACATCGACGTGGAAAAAGCGATGCGCGATACTCCTGATGTGCCTGCTGTTCCGCCGCAGAAGATGCACTGTTCGGTCATGGCGTACGATGTCATCAAAAAAGCCGCAGCCCAGTACAAGGGTGTCGATATGGAGAGTTTCGAAGAGGAGATCATCGTCTGTGAATGTGCCCGCGTCAGTCTCTCTACGCTTAGAGAGGTGATCCGCCTGAACGACCTGACAACGGTCGAACAGATCACCGACTATACCAAAGCGGGTGCTTTCTGTAAATCGTGTATCCGTCCTGGGGGACATGAGGAGAAAGATATCTATCTTGTCGATCTGCTCGAAGAGTATGAAAAAGAGAAGATGGCAAAAGCTGCCGATGCTTCCGCCAGCGGTGAAAATGTCAGTTTTGCAGAAATGACCCTCGTACAGAAGCTCAAAGCCGTCGACAAGGTCATCGATGAGAATATCCGTCAGATGCTTATCATGGACGGAGGAGATATGGAGATCCTTGACATCAAAGAGAATGGCGCGCATATCGACATTTACATCCGATACCTGGGTGCATGCAGCGGATGCGCAAGTTCCAGTACGGGAACACTTTTTGCCATCGAGAATATTCTCAGAGAAAAACTCGACGAAAACATCAGGGTGCTTCCTATTTAACTCCCTTTTTTCTCCTCTTTTCTAAAGCGTACAAAGAGCGGGTTATGGTCGGAAAGACGATGCCCCTCCAGTACAGATGCCTCCTCCAGTTCCAGCCCCCTGTAAAAGATAAAATCCAAATGTTTACCCATAAACGATTTGATCTTCTTCTCCTCTTTGAACCTGGCAACCGAGAGTGAGAGCTTCCTGGCAAACTGCTGAAGCTTCACCATGCGACGACTGTTCCAGCTGTTGAAATCCCCTGCAATGATGATTGCACCTTCATACGCTTCCACCAGACTGAAAAAGCGCTCCAGCTCTTTGATATAACGACTATTCTCCCGGAAATTGATCGCATGGATATTGAGTATGAGCAGAGAGTCCCCGTCATTGAAGAAAAATTCACTCAAAAGCAGGCTTTTATGCGGTCCGAACAGACTCTCTTTCCCCTCCGAGAGATACGCCTGCGCACATTTCGAATCGCTCCTGCTTGCCGTCAGGACACCGTAAAAAGAGCCTTGTACTTCCATGTTGGCTGCAGCATCATAGGAGAAGTGCGGCAACTCGAACGCATGGGTATCATGAAAACAGGCTTCCTGGAAAAGAAGAAAGTCGATCTTTCTCCTCTCTACTTCCTTACGGAGAAAATCCTGAAACTTAGGGTGTTTTCTATTGTTTTTATAGACATTCCAGCAAAGCAGCCCGAAAAGGTCGGGGATAGCTCCCGGCCCACTGTTCTGACATACGGAGTGGTGAAGTCTGGAAGGTTTGAACATTAGAGCAGGGGTGCAAAAACTTTCATCATATTCTCCGCCGCTTCACGCAGTTTTCCCGGTTTTTGCATTCCTTTCACAGAGTTTGCCATCAACGCTTCCATCCATGACTCGATACGCCCTATCAGATGCGGAGAGTAGGCAAACGTGACGATTTCATAATTTAAGAAAAGACTGCGGTTATCGATATTGACCGAACCGACCATCCCTCCAAGGTCGTCAAAAAGAATCGCCTTGGCATGCAGCATCTCCCCTTCGTAGAGAAGGACATCCACCCCAATGGCATCCAGTTCGCGCATATAGGGGCTTCTTCCAAAGTCCGCTATCCAGTGGTCGGAGGTTTTGGGGGTGATCAGTTTGACATCGATCCCCTTATGGTGTGCAATGATCAGTGCCTGGATGATATTTTCATCGGGAACAAAATAGGGTGTCACGATCCAGATACGCTCTTTGCTGGCATAGATGGTGCTCAACAATGCTTCGTAGAGCGCATCACTGGGGATATCCGGCCCCGAAGGGACGACCTGGACAATACTCTCCCCCCTCTCTTCCTGTAGTTCACAGGAGAGATCGCTCTCGAGTCGTTCTTTGCTGTCGGTAGCATAATTCCAGTCATTGTGAAAGATCTGGTAAAAACTGAAAACTGCCGGGCCTTCCAGATAGTACAGTATATCCTGCCACCGTTTTGTTCCGCTTTTGCTGCCGAGATATTCATCGCTCAGGTTCATCCCTCCGCTCAACAGCCTTTTTCTGTCAAAAAGATAGATCTTCCGGTGGTTTCTCAGGTTGATATAGCTCTGGAAAGGACGGCTTAGAATAGGAGTGAAAAATGCCACTTCCCCACCGGCCTTCCTCAGCGCTTTAAATATGCTTTGATGGAAATAGACCCCTATGGAACCCACAACATCGAGCAGCAGCCGGACACGTACGCCCTCCTGTGCTTTCCTGGTCAATACCTGCAGTATCTTCTGCGTAGTCGCATCATCATTGAAGACATAGGTCGCAAACTCGATCGATACCGTCGCACCGGCTATCTCTTCCAGCAGACGCCTGTAGGCTTCGGTATCTTCCGTGATCAGTTCATAATGGTTCCCTTTGGTTGCCGGGGGCATGCCGTTCTTCTCCAGGATCCCGCTTAGCGGATTGTTTCTCTTCGTGGAGATATGGATGTTTTTTCCCATAGACTTATAGAGCTGAACCTCCGCCTTGGTATATTTGCTCTCTCTTTTACGGATCCCGATGAGGAAATAGAGAGGTACCGCCAGAAAAGGTACGAAGACGATCGCCATCATCCACGACATCATACTGGTCGGGGAACGTTTCTGGTAAAGGATATGGGCAATCGCGGAAAAGAGGAGTATCCCCCCTACAATCACGGCAAGATAACCGTAGATCCACCCTGTCTGTACAGCTTCTATCTCCGCCTCCTTCTCTCTTTTTCTACGGCCGGGACTCTACTCTGTCCCATCCTGCCGTTTTACCTTCCACTCTGCTTCGAGCAGCAGGGTATCTCCGGAAAAGACCTGCCCCCTGAAACGGTCTCCCACCTGGTAGGTACCTACCCCTTTTGGCGTACCGCTCATAATGATATCGTTCTCTTCAAGGGACATAAAGCCCATAATCTCCGAAAGCATGGTATGGGGCTTGTACATCATGAGGTCATACGTAGCGAACTGGACAAGCTTCCCGTTGATATAGAGTTTCATCCCCAGCGTTTCAAGCCCTTTCTCCAGGGGGACGAAGGCACTCAGCACAGCGGAGTGGTCAAATGCCTTTGCACGCTCCCACGGCAGCCCTTTTGCCTTGAGCCGGTTCTGTATATCCGCATGTGTCAGGTCCAGCCCGAAACCCACCCCCTCTATCCGGCTGTTACGGATGAGAAAACAGATCTCCCCCTCAAAGCGGCAATGCTCCGAAAAGTAATAAAGCGTATCGCTGATTGCCGAATTGGGTTTATTGAACACCACCATGGAAGAGGGGATCTCGTTTCCAAGCTCTTCAATATGCTCTACGTAGTTGCGCCCTATGCAGACCACTTTGGAGACTTCCACCTCTTCATCCAGATACTTTACGGTTTTCATCGGGCCATCCCTTTCTCTTTTCTTTTATTCTAACCAAGAATTGCTTGTACTTTTTCCCTTCTGTGTATTTTCACTCCAAAGGAAACCTCTTTTAGTGTTCTTCTTAGGTTTTTTGAGGCACAATAAAAAGATAGAACGTAATAATCTATTATTAAAGGATAAACCATGCCAATCTCGGAACAGGTCAAGAAAATATCCATTGCCCTCCTCCTCGCCATCATCGCACTTGGAGTAATGTGGCCCTTTTTTACCCCTCAGCAGTCGCTCATGGTATCGGCAATCGTACTGATGGTCGCACTCTGGACCAATGAGGGGTTGCCGCTTGCCGTCGTCTCCCTGCTTCCCATCGTCATTTTCCCCGCGGCAGGTGTCCTGACGACCAAAGAGACGACGATCAACTATGCCAACCCCATTATCTACCTCTTCCTGGGTGGCTTCCTTGTCGCTATTGCTGTGGAGAAAACAGACCTGCATAAAGTCATCGCCGATAAAATGCTAGGGCTCTTTCCCAGTAGTATACGCGGGATTATCTTTGCCCTTATCATCACTTCCGGCCTTTTGAGTTCGGTACTTTCCAACACAACCACGACACTGCTGCTGCTTCCTATCGCACTTTTCCTGACCGACGAGGCAAAACTGAAAATGAGACTGGCGCTGGGCATCGCATACGGTGCGAGTATCGGGGGTATTCTGACACCCATCGGTACGCCTCCCAACCTTATCCTGATGGGGATCATGGAGGAGATGGGGATGGAAGCCATCCCTTTCGCCCAGTGGATGTATATGGTCGCGCCGCTGGTGTTCACCATGTTCATCGCTGTGGGGTTCGTACTTGGTATCGGGCTAAAAGATGTACATATCGAGACCGACCTGCACAACAAACCGCTCGATGACGCACAGAGGAAAGTGCTCTATCTCATTGGCGGGCTGATCGCACTGCTTTTGGTCAACGCCCCCATCAAACCCTACTACAACGGCCTTGGGCTGAGTGAACCGGGCATTCTGCTCTCTGCGGGGCTGCTGCTTTTCGCTCCCCCATTCTCCATTTTGAACTGGATGGATGACAAAGAGAATATTCCTTACCGCATCATGTTCCTTTTTGGGGCGGGGTTTGCCATTGCCGCAGCATTCACAAAAACAGGGATGGCTACGGAGATCGCCTCCTATCTGGTCACTTTCTCCAATATGCCTATCGTTCTCTTTCTGCTTATCCTCGCTGCGCTGGTCACCTTTACCACAGAGATCACCAGCAATACCGCACTGATCTCCATTATGCTGCCTATTCTCTACAAAGTGGCCGAACAGACCGGTATCAATACCACGCTGGTCATGATGGTCGCAACGGTATGTGCGTCGTATGCCTTCATGCTGCCTATCGCCACACCGCCCAATGCCATTGCCATGAGCTCCGGGGTGATCTCCATGAAAACCATGGCAGCCTACGGAATGGTCTTTAATATTTTGGGGATCCTCTTCATCGTCACTATTGCGAACCTCTTCTGGATACACCTGCTCTAAAAAAGAGGGCATCCTCTCTGGGCTTCCGTGAAGTACAAGGCATTCCGGATGCAACCCTCCGCATCTGCCCTTCTCCTGTACTAATCGATCACCAATACCCAGCGTACCTGCAGTATATCCGTACTGCTTCTGCCCGGCCCATCCGCTATCATCGACTTTCGTTTCAAGTCTATCCTGCTCCACTGGAGATGGAGCTGTGATGACCTTTTGGGATGCCATATCACCCCCAAAGAGGTTGTCTGCATCACACCTCCCTGTATCTCCCCGTCAGAAAGGTCAAGGTAGGAGTAGCGTGCGGAGACCTCTACCGCACCCCAGCCCCCGTTGCTGAAATCAAGCACCGGATTGATCCGCCGTACCGTTCCCCTCTGTTTGTCGTATCCCCGGTGCTCCCCGGTCAGAAAATAGTTCGCAACGACATGATAACCGCTAAAGAAGAGCTTCCCATGCTCCGGGGAGTCCACCCAGGCCGCCGTATATTCCGAGGCGAACCAGAGGGGGCCGTCAAGATAGGTCAGCTCCGCATTGAAAGTCTGGGATTCATCGGCAGAGAAACTGCCCGTATCGAGCCAGGGGCCGGAAAAGTAGAACTCTGGCCCCACATCGTAGCGGAGTTTCCCTTCCCTGACCTTCTCATAACGGTATGCCCCTCCCAGGTGCAGAAGGCGCTCATTGGCCTGGTCTTCATAAAGTACGGCCGTTACCCGCCCGATCAGCTGATAGTTCGATTCGGAGAAATCGGGCTCCCCCGGGTCCAGCCAGTCGTTGAAGATACCTACTCTCCATTTCATACGCTGGTCAAACAGAAGGTCGGAGAAACCGATCCCGATATTTCTCGAAGGGAGCAGCGCATCCAGGTGGGCAGGACGCTCCATCACCTGCTCGAAGACCATACCCATCGTACGCTCCATGGAGATAGGCTCTTTCATCTTCCCTATCTGCATTCTGCCGAACTCTCCCCACAGGGGGATCGCCACGACACAGTCGAGGAGAGAATAGCGTTCATCCTCCTGCGCATTGAAATCTTTCATGAGGGAGTTGGCAGCACCGCTGACCAGGTAGGTCCACGGTTCATCGAAGTTGAACGTACCTGCCGCCCCTACCCTCAGGCCCCGGACATCCCAGCGGTCATAATGCGACATATCGCCGACATGCTGCATGCTCTCCTCATCCTGGTAAAAGTGCGATGCATCCAGCGCCACCATCATGATCGCCCGCATATTCACCCATTTGGTGTGCAGGGCATTCCAGTCATAGGCGGAAGTGTTCAGGTCGTTACGGAGAATAGGGCGGTAGCCCCTTGGCTGCGCATAAAGAGAGGTGAACAGGAAAAAAAGCAGCACTGTGGCCCACAGCTGGTTTCGATGCATCTTCTAGCCTCTCGGTTTTTAAATTTTGCAATCATATCATAAAGGTACAGGCGGAGTTCTGTACATACCGTCAACGATGATAAAAAGGGGGAAATTATAACTCCTTTTTACTAAGAGGTGCGTAAACCAGGTAGATACACATAAGTTTTTTTGGTTATAATTTGCTACATAAACTCCACAGGAAAAGGTAAATATATGGCATTAGCTATCGATCCGCGTACCCTTGACTACGCAGCACTCGGCATATTCGTCACCGTTTCGATCTTTCTGATCTACCTGGTGATCTATATTCACGATATTCCGTATGAAATCGCAAAAAAAAGACAGCATCCACACCAAGATGCCATACACATCGCCGGATGGGTGAGCCTTTTTCTGCTTCATACCATCTGGCCTTTCCTCTGGATCTGGGCCTATCTCTACAAGCCCGGCCAGGGCTGGGGGGCGGAAACCGTACAGATCGAACCCTCCGAAGAGCTGAAAGGACAACTGCGTATGATAGACACCCTCAGTAAAAAGGTTGAACTGCTTGAAAAAAAGCTTGCTACCGCAGAATCGGAGATCAATACTTATAACCAGAAAGTGCATGATATTGTCAATGAGACTACAAAAGAGGAGGTGAAATAGATGGAAACGTTAATGCTCCTGACCTATATCACCCTCTGCTGGATCATCTTCAAAGTCTTTAAGATCCCGGTCAACAAATGGTCCGTTACGACGGCTGTACTGGGCGGCGTTGTGATGATAGGTTCCCTGCTCATGGGGATGGCCTATTTCCATCCCGGTTCACGTACGGCACGTATCTATTTCGTTACGACACCGATCGTCTCCAATGTCAGGGGAAAGGTCATCGAAGTCGATGCGAAAGCCAATATGCCTATGAAAAAAGGCGATATCCTTTTCAAGATCGACCCTACGCCGTACCAGGCGAAAGTCGATGCGATCAAAGCAGAGCTTAACTTTTCAAAACAGCGTTTGAAAGACACCATCCAGCTTCTCAAGACAGCAGGCGGATCAAAGTTCGATGTACTTGAATGGGAAAAGAAGGTCGCCACGCTTGAAGCCAAACTGAAAGATGCCATGTTCGACCTTGAGAGCTGTACCGTCCGGGCACCGGGCAACGGCTATGTCACCCATGTCAGGCTCAGGCCGGGGATGATGGCGGTCACCGTACCGATCCTCTCTCCAATGACTTTTGTCGATACCGACAGTATCGCCCTAATCGCCGGTTTCGGGCCTGAACCTTATCAGAACATTAAAGTGGGAGACCCTGCCGAAGTGATCTTCCCAACCATCCCCGGACGTACCTTCCAGGGGAAAGTCGAACGTATCATCCCTGCTATGGCAGAGGGGGAACTGCGTGTAGACCGGACCATGTACTCGTTCAGCCGTGCGCTGCCTGAAGGGCAGATCCCCGTGGTCATCAAGCTCGACCAGGATCTCGGAACACTTGGCCTGCCGCTTGGTGTGGATGCCGTAGCTGCCGTCTACGGAGCACATGAGGGGTTCTGGTCGCATGTAGCGATCATTCGTAAAGTACTGCTTCGTATGGTAAGCTGGCAGTACTTCCTGCGCTTCCATTAAAAAGGAGAATCCTTATGATACAAAAGATCCTACTCTCTTCGGCAGCGGCCATGCTGCTGGGAGGATGTGCCCACTACAACGTCGTTCCGACCGAACAGGCAACCGCAGAGGCACAGAAGAACGCCCCTGCTTCTCCAAAAAGCTTCCAGAGCAGCTATGTAGGCGGAAAGGTACAGGACAACTGGCTGCGTTCCTTTAGAGACTCTACGCTCAACAAGCTTGTCAAAGAGGCACACAAGAGCAACCCGGACCTGATGATCGCCGCCAGCCGCCTGGAACGCGCGACCGCTATTATGCATATGAGTGAATCGTACCTTATGCCAAGACTCGACCTCCGGGGGAACTACCAGTTCAGAAGCTGGGAGGCTTCCGACAAGCATGACAAAGGAGACATCTCCCTCTCTTTACGTTGGGAACCGGATCTCTGGGGGCGTGTATCCAATGCCATCGCCTCAGATACGGAGCTGACGGCTGCAACAGCCGCAGACTTCGAGTGGGCAAGGCAGTCCCTCTCCAGCCAAACCGCCAGGGCATGGTTCCTGCTGGGTGCGGACAGGATGATCTACGATTTCCAGAAAGAGGTACTTGCGATCCAGACCGAAGCAGCAAGGGTCCTGGACGAAAGGGTAAAGATCGGTGCCGGTACAGAGCGTGACCTGCATATGATGCGCGGTATGGTCGCCGAATCCAGAGAGAGAACGCAGGCGGCACTTTCGGCAAAAGAGCGCGACACCAGAGCACTTGAAGTTCTCATAGGGCGTTATCCTGCGAACAGACTCAGGGCAAAGTATCTGCATGCCGTTACAGGCAAGGTACCAAGCGGCCTGCCTGCCGGCCTGCTGAACCGCCGCCCCGATATCATCGCTGCGCAATACAGGGTCGCTTCCGCCTTTCACCATACCGAAGAGATGAAACTGCTACGCCTTCCTGACATCAGTCTGGAGGGAAGATTTGGAGTCGATGTCATCCAGGACAGTATGGCAAAATTCATCGGCGGTATTTTTATGCCGATCTTCGATGCCGGAAAGATCCAGGCGCAGATCGATGCGGCAACGGCTGAACAGAAAGCCGCCATTGCCGACTATCAGCGTGTCGTACTCGATGCATACCGTGAAGTGGAAGATGCACTGGCCCAGGAACAGCACCTGGCAAGACGTGAAAACTATCTCAACACTATGGTCAGGGAGTTCAAAACCGCTTACGACATGACCAATGAAAATTACAAGATCGGACAGGGTACGATCCTCGATGTCCTCAATGCCCAGAGCAAATGGATCAATGCGAAGATCCTCCATACCCAGGTACGCAAAGAGCGTCTGGTCAACCGTGTAAACCTTCATCTTGCACTCGGGGGAAGCTTTGAAGCAAGCTCCGCGCAGGATAAAGCCCAGTAATTATGTTAAACTACACAAAAAAAGGATAGAAAATGGAACTTAAATATGTAGGTGCAAAACCAAATGTCTCTGCCAGAGGTGTTTCTTTTGACCAAACCAAACCAGACAAATATACATTTCTCAATGCTGCGGTAGAGCTGCTGGAGGCGCTGAGCCATGAACCTGCAAGCGACAGAAAGATCTATGTCGACCCAAGCAAAGGGAAGGACTACAGCAGCCGTGAATTGACGGATCTTCTTAAAAAACACTGCGAGAACCTTGATGATATCTTTGCGACAAGGGAAGAGAAGACCAATGAGCTGATCAAAAAATATACCAAAAGTGTCGAGGAGAATCCAAACCTCTCTGCAGATGAGCGAAAGGCATGGTTGGGTAACATTGCGATCATGCGTGATTACTATCTGCACTATGTCACCAATGAAAGCGCTTACCTGTGTACACTCCATGCTTTGGCGGACAAGATCACCGAAGGGCATGTCGATGAGATCGTCTTCCCTGTAGGCAGGAACTATGGACTGGTCCTGAGCCACCTGATCCAGGTACTGACAGACCATAAACCTCCTTACGATGCGGCATTGACCTTCGAAGAGGATAACGGCAAGCCTATGGGCAGACTCAACATGCACGGCAAAAAAGCATAACAGGCAGGAGCGATGATGAAAAGAGTGAATTTACTTTTAATCCCGGCAGCGGCAGTACTTTTTAGTGCCTGCAGTACAGCACAACCCTCTGTAGCACCTGATGCCAAAACACTGAAAAAGGCGGGAGACAAATACTATCTTGTCCCTGCCAACACCAGCAGCCCCAGCAGTGCTGTCGATGACAAGGTCATAGCGTTCTATCACAAGATAGGTGTCGCAGAGTGCCAGAAAGGCGATATCACCTGGGAAGAGCTGAAGACGGCAGACCGTATCAATGCCATCATGAGAAACGGCAGCAAAGAAGAGGGGATCGCCCTTTACAAAAAAGCGGCGAAAGAGGGCAAAGTAGGCTGCGCCCATCCACTCTCCAATGAGGCGTACAAAGCATACCTCAAAAAGAAGAAGTAAGCCTTCTTCCCTCCAGGGGATGCCAAATCATGGTATTTCTCCTAATTTGAAACTTTTTTACGTACCAGATCTCTTTTTCCCATCTTTTTTTCTACACATTTACGCATATACCGGGCTTATCTTGTTTTTTGGTCACTAAACCAACATGGTACCCACCCTTGATAAACTGATTGAATTTTTTATCAAGAATGCAAGAGGGAAAATCCAATATTTCTTTAGGTAGTTTAGCATAGTTTATATTATGCTCATTTCTTA
>Ga0256913_10000673_pt1 | contig 17867 bp, 7 predicted proteins | sample Axial_MatmetaG_FD_185970 | JGI IMG/M metagenome (GOLD analysis project Ga0256913, IMG submission 185970) | Deep-sea worm associated microbial mat communities from Axial Seamount, Juan de Fuca Ridge, Pacific Ocean - Axial_Mat | ecosystem: Environmental > Aquatic > Marine > Oceanic > Microbial... | reverse complement strand
CTATCCGATAGTGAGGTAGCATCGTTAGGTGGATATCCTCACGAAACTCAAGCTAAGATATATCCTTATTTGCAATCACCAACTTCATCTTCCGTTTATGTTTCCTGGAGTTCGAGTGGAAGTGGAAACTATATCGTTGAATATGGATTAACAGAAGCGTTAGGAAATTCAGCTGATGCAACAAAAGAATACTTTTATGATCAAAGTGTAAAATGGTACACAGCTAAACTGGAAAATTTAACTCCGAGTACCGTTTATTATTACAAAGTAAAAACCGATAGTGCTGAATCAGATATTTTTAGATTTAGGACTCAACCGGAAGATACTAATTCAACTGAGCATATTCGTTTTGCAGTACTTGGCGATTCAAGAACTTATCCGGCAAAATTCAGAGAAGTTAATGATTCATTAGTCAGTACGGTAAAATCTTTATATGGAGAAGATCTGGAAAAAGTTTTAAATGTAGTTTTTAATGTTGGTGATATTGTAACTGATGGTAGAGAGCTATCTCAATATAAAAAAGAATATTTTGAACCAATAGGAAAGGTATCAGCTTATGTGCCGCATATGGTAAGTATAGGTAATCATGAAAGGGAATCCAGTAATTACTATCATTATATGAAATATAGCGATTTTGCTGGTTCGCAAGGTGAAAGGTATTATTCCTTCAGAATTGGGAAAGTACTATTTATAGCGTTAAACACCAATACAGATTTAAGAAATAATACACAAATAGATTGGTTAAAAAGTATACTAGATGCAGCACAAAACGATGATTCAATAGAATGGATATTTGCTTTTGCTCATCATCCAGGTCGTTGCGAAATGTGGCCGGATGGTAATACTGATTATGTTCAAACAAGAGTAATCCCTACATTATCTCAGTACTCAAAAGTAGATTTATACACTTTTGGTCATACACACGATTATGAAAGAGGAACAGCATTAGATAGTGATAATTTAAGGTTAATGCTTGATGGTGGAGGTGGTTCCAGTTTGGAAGCTTGGGGCTATTATCCAAACCAAGAAGATCTTCCTGAAATTCAAAAAGCATTTGATCATTATTGTTATTCAATTGTTGACATAGATATTGCTAATAAATTTTGTGAAGTAACAACTTATAGTCTTGGCAATAAACATAAAAAATTAGATAATGTAATAATAGATCATTTTATACGTGATAAGGCAGACGAAACACCACCTGATAAGGTTATTATATCTGAGCCAGCGGATAATGCTCACTTAGATGTTCCTTTTACTATCCAAGGTTCTAATTATAAAGGAATTTATGATATCATGAGTTCCCAATTTCAAATTACAACTGAATCTGGTAATTATGATTATCCGGTATTAGATATTTCAAGAGACTTTGAAAATATTTATGGAATTAATTCCTCAAATGATCCAATAGATCTTAATGATGGTATCGATTTAACTCAGTACGTAATTACTGAAGGGATGCTTTCACCCAATCAATATTGGATAAGGGCTAGATACAGAGATAAAAATTTACAATGGTCCGAGTGGTCAGATGAAAAAAATTTTGTCGTTAACGACCTCAATAGTGTTGAAGATAATAAGGATATACAAATTAGTGACTATAAATTATATTCTAACTATCCTAATCCTTTCAACCCGACAACAACAATACAATTTGATTTACCGGAAGCAAGTATTGTTAATCTGAGTGTTTATAACAATCTGGGGGAATTGGTAGCAGAGTTGGAAAATGGTAAATTCAATGCTGGGCATTACGAAACACAGTTTGATGCTTCAAATATTAGTAGCGGGATTTATTATTACAGATTAAAGGCAAATAATTTTGTTCAAGTACGTAAAATGACTTTATTAAAATAATGGAGAAAACCATGAAGAATAAAAATCTATCAAAATCTTATTCTTTGTTACTGAATAGTTTTTTTATAGGATTTTTTATTGTAGTAAGTATTTTATCCGCTGCATCACCTAATAAGATTGGAATTATTAGAACTTACGGTGATGGGTTCTATGAAATAAAATCAAATGGACTTAAAGTTCTTCATCTTAAAGGAACCAGTTACGAAAGAGGTTATCAATATGGTCACATGATGAAAGATGAAATTGAAAAGTCCTTAAAAAGTGGAACTACATTATTTGCAATTTATATCGGCGATGGTGACTATGACCTGGGCTTAAAAAGAATATTCATGGGTAAAGAGGAAATGGAAAAATATATACCTTATGAATTTCTTGACGAGATGAAAGGTATAGCTGATGCCCTCAAAGATTTAGGCTCAGATCTTACTTATGATGATATTGTTATGTGGAATACAATAAATGATAGTAAAATGCTGCATAAGGGACCATGTTCAATTGAAGATGATAATCCGGCAGGTAAGCAAGTCCCATTTTTCCCAAAAGGTGGATGTATGAGCGCTGCTGCTTGGGGAGATGCAACCAGCGATAGCAGTATGATAGTCGGGAAAAATATGGATTGGTATTCTACACCGGAAATGCGTGAGAATCCTCTTATATTGGTGGTTAAACCTACTGATGGTGGATATAGTTATCTAACGCCTGTTTATCCAGGTTGGATTACCTGTATAGAAGGAATTAACGAAAAGGGAATTAGTACAGGAATGCAAATTAGTAAATCAGATTTAGAAACTATGAAGGGAGCTGGTTGGCATTTCTTAACAGCATTAATATTAAAATATTCCGATAGTATTGACGACGCTATTACAACTCTTACTGTTTATCCTAGACCATGCGGTAATATTTTTGAGGTTTGTGATGCAAAAACTGATAAAGCTGTCGTTGTAGAAACCACGGCTAATGAATTAGCGTTACGTTATCCTGTTAAAGGAAAAAATCTTTTATGGACAACCAACCATTTTAATTGCTATCCTGGTTGGGAAGGATATAACGGTTCTGTTAATATGCCGGCGCAGCAGGAAAAATTTTACAAACTCGATTTAACTTCAATTGAAACATGGCAAAACACAATACCACTATGGACAAACGGACGTTTTGTGAGATCAAGGCAATTACTTGATGAGAACTATGGAAATATTACTGTTCAAAAAATGATTAATCTATTAAGTGACCGTTTTTGTATGAAGAAAAAGAAACATGTTGAATGGGATGACCTTCATGCAGATTGTATCGCAGATGTATGGGCACTTGATAAAGAGCTTGCAAATATTAAGTTTTACAAAAGTGACAAAAAAGCTCCAGTACTTTATACTGGCGGTAATGTATGGAGTTTGGTAATGAAACCGTTAACCGGTGATGTTCATATTGCAATGGCTGGTATAGTTCCGGCACAAAGAGGTGAATTTAAGTACATAAATCTTTTTGCTGAATTAGCAAGTATGCGCTAAATTTAATTTTAGTAAAGTATGGAGGAAGGATAAAATAGAATGAATAGATTATCACAAATATTGATATCAATTTCAATAACTGTAATATTAATATCAATAAGCATGTTTGCAGAAGATAATTCAACTCAGAAATTTCCAGATGGTTTGGCTGGTCATTGGACCTTTAACAATCCAAATAACTTAACCGGAGCAGTTGTAGGTAAAGATCTAATACTGTATGGTAGTCATACTGCAGTTGAGGGACCGAGTGATACCTCTGGTGCTGTAAGAATAGGAGTTGGGAGTTATTATAAAGCTGAGCATGGTATTGCCCCGAACGGTGGAGGAACTAGAGTAAATAATTATACTATTGTTATGGACATCAAAATTCCTGCTATTGGTAAGTGGTATTCTATTTATCAGACGGATACAACTAATAGTAATGATTGTGATTGTTTTATTACTAAACACGGTGTTATGGGGATATCACCAACCGGATATGCTCCAAGTGTTTTTATTCCGGAGGAATGGTATAGAATTGCTATTTCTGTTTCCAATGGAAAGCGACATGATTATTATATTGACGGTAAAAAATTATTTGCGGGAACTCCTGGTGGTGTTGATGGGCGTTTTTCTTTAAAGTCTAAAGTGTTATTTTTTGCCGATGAAGATGAAGAAGATTATGCAATTGATGTGGCTGACATAAAAATATTTTCAAGAGATCTTTCTGATGCAGAGATAAAAGAATTAGGAGGTTATAAGCATAAAGTTGAATTGGCAAAAACGGAAATTCAACCTTATCTACAAACTCCAACCTCTAATTCCATATATATATGTTGGTATTATTTAGGTGATAATCCTTCTGTTGAATATGGACTTTCGTCTGAGTTGGGGAATAAAGTTATACCGGAAAAAACGACTATTAATGGTGGTAATGAAATTATTAATTGGTATAGCGCTAAATTAGTAAATCTAAAACCAAGTACAACCTATTACTATAAAGTAAAAACTGATAATAAAGAATCTAAAATCTATAGGTTTAAGACACAACCAGCTGATAATGATTCCAAAGAACACATTCGTTTTGCTATTTATGGTGATAATAGAACTGACTTTAAAAAATTTGCAGAAGTAACCGATGCATTAAAAAGTAAAATAACAACTTTGTACGGTGACAAACTTGAAGAAGATCTGAACCTAATTTTTAATGCTGGTGATATAATAACAAATGGTAATGTATTGTCTCAATTTTTTATCGAATATTTTAACCCTATTGCTCCAATTTCACCTTCAATACCATTTATGGTTAGTATTGGTAATCATGAACGTGAATCCCCTCATTATTATAAGTTTATGAAATATGAGGATGTTGGTGGTACCGAAGGGGAAAAGTATTATTCCTTCAGAATTGGAAGAGTGCTATTTATTGCTTTAAATAGTAATGAGCAATTACAAAACGATACACAAATTAATTGGTTGAACCAAATTTTAACAAATGCTCAGAATGATGATACGATTGAATGGATTTTTGCATTTCTTCATCATCCTGGGCACAGTGAACTTTGGACTGTAGGCAATACTGAATATGTACAAGATAAAGTAATACCAATATTAACAAAATATCCAAAAGTAGATTTGTTGACATATGGGCATTCACATAATTACGAAAGAGGAGTTGCACCGAATTCAAATTTAAGATTAATGCTAAGCGGTGGGGCTGGTGGTGGACTTGATCGTTGGGAAGTAAAAAAGAATATTCATAATTATCCTGAGATACAGAAATCATTTGATCACTATTGCTATTCAATTGTAGATATTGATGTTGCTAATCAACATTGTGAAGTTGTTACTTATAGTCTTGGTAATCCAAGTAAGCATTTAGATAATGTTGAAATAGATCGATTTATTCGTGACAAAAAGAATGAAACCCCACCGGAAAAACCATCTTTAATATTTCCTAAAGAGAAACTTGTTGAATCTCCATTTAAACTTGTTGCTTCAGAATACTCTGGTAATTATAAAATTATGAGTTCACAATTCCAAGTTACAACGAAAAAGGGTAATTATGATTCTCCAGAGGTAGATGTTATTAGGGATATTGAAGATATTTATGGGGTTACTGATGCTCCAGATTATACCCCAATAAATCTCAATGAAGGAATTGATTTAACCAAGTACATTGTAGTAAAAAGAGATTTATTTGGAAAAGTATGGGCAAGAGTAAGGTATAGAGATAAAAATTTACAATGGTCTGAGTGGTCAGAGGAAAAGAGTTTTGAAATAGATGACAATGATGTTAATTCACCTTAATTAAATAAAAAGAATGTTATAATTTTATATACTAAAAAAAGGAAAAATAAATATGAAAAGTATTTTCAAAATATTGATGACGTATTCCGTAATCACTTTGTTTATGTCAATAAATCTATTTGCCGAAGGAAAATCGACACAACAATTTCCAAGTGGTTTGGTTGGTCATTGGTCGTTTAATAATCCAAGTAATTTAACCGAAGCAGAAGTTGGTAATGCTCTTGTTTTGCAAGGTAGTCATACGGCGGTTGAAGGTCCAAGTGATACATCCGGTGCTGTAAGAATAGGTATAGGAAGTTATTACCATGCACCACATGGTATTTCACCAAATGGTGGTGGTAGTATGGTAAATAGATACACAATTGTAATGGATATAAAACTACCTACTTTAGGAAGATGGTATGCTTTTTATCAAACGGAACCTGCTAATACTGCTGATGGCGATTGGTTCATCAATCCAAGTGGTAATATGGGTGTTGGTGCTACCGGTTATACATTATGTTCATTAAAAGATGGGGATTGGTATAGAATTGCTATTAGTGTTTACAATGGTGTACGGCATGATTATTACATAGATGGTGAAAAAGCACTTTCAGGCAATGCTGGTGATGTTGATGGAAGATTTGCATTAGAATCGCAAGTACTATTTTTTGCAGATGAGAACAATGAAGATAATGAATTAGATGTTGCTGATATAAAAATATTTTCCAGAGATTTATCAGACGCAGAGATTAAAGAACTTGGGGGGTATGAGCATGAAGTGGATATTATAAAAGTAGAATCGAATCCATATCTACAATCTCCTACTTCAACATCAATATATGTTTGCTGGACAAATATTGGAGATAATCCGTTAGTGGAATATGGGTTAACAGAAAGTTTAGGTAATCAAGTTATTGCAGAAACTATCCAAATTGATGATGGTGGTGCAATTCTTAATTGGTTTGCTGCCAAATTGGAAAATCTTCAACCAAGTACAATCTATTATTACAAAGCAAAAACCGATAGTGCAGAATCTGAAATTTATAAATTTAGAACAGAACCGGCTGATGACGATTCTACAGAGCATATTCGTTTTGCCATTTATGGTGATAACAGAACTGTTCCACCAAAATTTGAAGAGGTTAATGATTCATTAAAAAGTATGGCAATATCACTTTACGGAGAAAATATTGAAGAAGATCTTAATCTTGTTTTTGATGTTGGAGATATTGTAACAAGTGGGGGAGTGCTCTCTCAATATTTGCCGGAATATTTTAATCCAACACGCTCTATTTCAACTTCGGTTCCGTTTATGGTAAGTATTGGGAATCATGAGGGCGAGTCACCACACTATTATAAGTTTATGAAATATGAAGATTTCGGTGGTTCGGAAGGAGAAAAATATTATTCTTTTAGAATTGGAAGAGTTCTATTTATTGGTTTGAACAGTAATAATCGGTTACATAACGATACACAAATAGAATGGCTAGAGCAAGTTCTTACTGATGCCCAGAATGATGATACGATTGAATGGGTTTTCGCATTTAATCACCATCCTGGGCATAGCGAGTTATGGCCTGACGGAAATACTGCTTACGTACAAGATAGAATAATACCTACTTTAACTAAATATTCTAAAGTTGATATGCTTGCATACGGGCACTCACATAATTATGAAAGAGGAACAGCCCTTAATGGTGGCTTTAGGTTAATGCTTAATGGTGGTGCAGGAAGCGCTTTAGATCGATGGGAAATGTATAGTAATCAAGAAAACTATCCGGAAATTCAAAAAACATTTGACCATTACTGCTATTCAATTGTAGATATTGATATTGCAAACAAATTTTGTGAAGTAACAACTTATAGTTTAGGTAATCCACAAAATCCTTTAGGTAATGAAATTATTGATCATTTTATTCGTGACAAAAAGAATGAAACACCACCGGTTACACCTTCAATGACATTACCAGAAAAAGAAGAAGTTGAAATTCCATTCCGTCTCGGAGGAGCCAGTTATAACGGTACTTATGAGATCATGAGTTCACAATTTCAAATAACTACAACAGAAGGGAATTATGATTCTCCGGTATTAGATATTAAAAGGGATTTTGAAGATATCTATGGAACTCCTCAAGCACCAGATTTTATCCCTATAGATTTAAATGCTGATATAGATTTAACAAAATATATTGTTACGGAAATAGGTGTGGTAGGTAATGTTTGGGCAAGAGTTAGATATCGCGATAAAAATCTTCAATGGTCTGATTGGTCTGAGGAAAAGAGCTTTTCTATTAAAGATCCTAATAGTGTGAAGAAAGATGAAAACATTGTTGTAAATGAATATAGGCTATACAACAATTATCCTAATCCGTTTAACCCAACAACAACAATCCAATTCGATCTTAAAGAGACAAGTATTGTTACATTAAGAATCTATAATAGTCTTGGTGAATTAGTTTCTGAATTGGAAAATAGTAAATTAAGTGCAGGGCGTTACACAAGAATTTTTAATGCTACAAATCTTAGTAGTGGTATATATTATTACAAATTAAAAGCAAACAATTTTGTTGAAATTAAGAAAATGGCTTTACTGAAATAGGTGTTTCTATTTCTAATTAGCTACCTCCAATAATCTCCAAGATTAGTACTTTAATCTTGGAGATTTTTTATACATAAATAATCTAAAAAGTTATTATTCACAAACAAACGTTTGGATTCTGATATTTATCCTTAAAATTATAATTAAGAGAAATAATTTGCAGAAAAGCAAACGATTGCTTAAGTTCATATAATTGTTTTCTTAAAACTCTTTATGTAGAATAAATTTAGTAAATAGTCTTTTTCAGTATTAAATACCCGTTATAAAGTTTATAACCAAAATTAATTAATGAGGATGATTTGCGTATCAAGAATTTTTACAGAATTATAACAGTTAGTTTTATTTCCTTTCTCATTTTTTCCATAACACTTCAGGCAGGTACAACAGGTAAAATTGTTGGACATGTTTACGACAAGGAAACCGGTGATCCTTTACCAGGTGTTAACATTATGATAAAAGGGACAACACAAGGAACAGCATCAGACATTGATGGGTACTATACCATACTAAATGTAAGACCTGGAACATATACTATTGTTTTCAAGTCTATTGGTTATGCTGATTATGTTGTTGAAGGGGTGGTTGTTAATGTCGATAAAACAACAAAGATTGATGCAGAGCTAAGTTCTTCATCTATAGAAATATCAGAGGTTGTTGTAAAAGCAGAAAGACCACCAATTCAGAAAGATAGGACTTATTCGACTTCTGTTGTTAACTCGGAAGCAATTAATGCACTTCCAGTTACAGAAGTAAGTCAAGTTATTTCGTTACAACCTGGTGTTGTAAAAGCTGGTGGTGAACTTCACTTTAGAGGGGGACGTTCGAGGGAAGTAGCATATGTTATTGACGGTGTACCTGTAACAAATGCATTTAGTCAATCTGGTGGTTCTAACGTTACTGTTGAAAATTCAATGATTTCACAATTGGAAGTTATAACGGGTACATTTAATGCAGAATATGGTTCGGCTCAGTCAGGTGTTGTAAATATTATTACAAAAGGAATCACACCGAATTTTTCAGGTGTTGTTAAAGCATTTATTGGTGATTGGGTAAGTAATAAGACTGATGTTTATATGGGAATTGATCAGATTGATCCTTTAGCGGAAAAAGATGTTCAAGCAACGTTCAATGTCCCAATTATAAAGAATAAACTTGGTCTTTCAGTTGTAGGTAGGTATAATGGTTCAGAAAGTATTTACTGGTATGAAAAGCGATTTAACCCGATTGATGGATGGAGAATTGCAGCCTACGAAAGATGGTATAGAGAGCAAAGGTCTCAAGAAGCTTCAGCATCTCAGGCAATTTATATCCCGGATTCTCTAAGAACGGGTGATGGTTCTATGGGACCGCTGTCAACTAGCGATAGATTCTCAGGTAATTTGAAGTTAAGTTTCTTACCAATTGAAAGATTAAAAATTGCATATCAAGCTTTTGGTGCTTGGTCGCAAACTAAAGGAAGTTCAAGTAGATTCAGAAGATATCAACCAGATGGTACAGGAACAAGCGAAGGTTACAGTCATAGTCATTTTTTAACTTTAAGGCATACGCCTTCTGATAATTTCTTTTATAATATTGCGGGTTCTTATCAGTATAATTCAGGTGATTGGTATTATGATAAAACAAATAAAGTTGCAAAGTATCCTGGTGATACTGGTATTCAACCGATTGGATACAGTAGTGATGGTTTTTCTTTAGGTAATACTGATGGATTTTATACGAATAAGGATGGCAAAAACTATAGGAAGTTATTTATTGTAAATGGTGATATAAACTGGCAAATAGATAATTATAATTTTGTTAAAGCTGGCTTTATAGTTAAGCATCACGAGGTTAATACTTATTCATGGGGATATATTGCTACTGCCGATTGGCAGAATAAAAAATGGGTAAATTATGATCCTGATCCTAATTTAACTTTTAACGACTATTGGGAACAAATGGTTGATTACTGGAAGCATTGGGAAGAGATTCATGATACGGTAAGATATAGAAAGTATTACGAAGATGAATATACATTATGGCGTGATTATACAATCAATCCTAGTGAAGCTGCTGCATTTGTTCAAGATAAACTTGAATTGGGTGAAATTATAGTGAATGCAGGTGTTCGTATGGATGTTTTCATCCCAAATGAAATGGTCCCCAAAAACTACAGAGTTGAGTCTTCAAAATTAGCATCGGATGAAAACTTAAAGGAAGCATCAACAAAAATCAATTTTAGTCCTAGGTTGGGGCTTTCTTTCCCAATTTCTCCTACAGGTGCATTCCATGCTGCTTACGGACATTTTTATCAGATGCCGAGTTTCTCGAAGATGTTTAGTCAACCTTTGCATGTATTAACGCCACTTCAACTTGAAGGTATGACTCTTGGTAATGCAGATCTTGAACCGGAAAGAACAATACAATATGAACTTGGTTTACAGCAAGAGGTTTTCCCGGGAATTACTGCCGATGTTTCTGTTTATTACAAAGATATGAGTAATCTTCTAGGTGTTGAATATCTAACCACAATAGATAATATAAGATTTTTACATTATATCAATAGGGACTATGGTAATTCAAAAGGTATTACTATTGGAATAAATGCCTGGGGTAATGAAATGGTTAATGGTAGTGTAAACTATACTTATTCAACTGCAAATGGTAGTGCATCAAATCCGGATTACATTGCACTTGTTCAAGCATCAACTCAGATTGGTGGCGAGCCTGTTGAATTTATAGATAGACAAATTATTCCTTTGGATTGGGATCAAACACATACGTTTAATGCTTTGGTTGATTTTAGGTTTAGCCGTGCATGGAATTTATCACTGATTGGCACTTATTGGACTGGTCAACCTTACAGTCCTAGTTTTGTTGAACGATATGATATTCTTGAAAGAGAATATGTCAATTCTGATACGAAACCGTCTCAATGGAGTATAGATTTGAAAACCAATTATAATTTCCAAATTGGGGCAGCAGACTTTTCCGTCTTCTTGCAGATTGATAATCTTTTTGATCACCTAAATCAAAATGCTGTTTATAGTTCAACAGGAACAGCTGATCGTAATGCAAGACTTCCTTCTACCGAGGAAATTGAGGTTGAAAGACTTCAGCAAGCTGGATTGTTTACTTTAGCTGAAATTGATAATCGTCCTGAATGGTATTCAAATCCGAGAAAAATACGAATTGGGTTAATATTTAATTTCTAACTGATTTTTAAATTGGGAGAAGTAGAATTTATGTTTAAGAATTTTGTTTTCTATCTATTGTTCGGATCTTTAATCTTTATCTCAGTAGATATAGTAGCACAAGAAACCGAAACAGATGAAGAAAAGAATATACCTGTTTATTTAAGACCTCAAACAATTACTGGTTCAAGAGGCTATAACGGAGTTTTTAATAAAACGGAAGATGTCCAAGAAGAAGGAAATGCCAAGTATTTAAGATTTTCTGTTCATGATGGTAACTTGATTACTGGCGGTGTTCTAAATAATGGTGCATTGTCTTATGGTAGGGTAAGTGGTTGTCCTAGGCTATCATGGCCTAAAGGTCCTAAATCTGTTGAGATGATATACGAAGCTCTATTTTTTGTCGCTGCTGAAGTGATTGATGAGAGTGGCGATACAATTCATATTGTTTCCGATAACTACAGAAGAGGTAGTTTGGAACAATCTTTAGACCAGACTCATTGGTGGGCAACAATGCCATTGGGTAAATACTTTAACAATGATCAACCCGGTGCTCTTGATCCTGATATGTTTGGACTTAGTGAAGATGTTGGTATTGACGGGGTTCCAAACACTGGTGATTTTGGTGAAGGTGATGGAATTCTACAAGATGAAGAAGATTTTAACCTAAATGGTGTTTTGGATTTACAATTACAGAACGGTGTTGGCTGGTTTGCAATAAGTCATAGAAAAGAAACTTGGCCAATGTACTGGCCCGTAGGAACATATCCCGGTGATGATAGAGCTCCCGGCGATGAAAGACCAGGTGTTCGTGCCGGTAGATGGAACGGAGAGTTTGGTGCTTATGTTCGTGCTGATCAAGAATCGTATTATGTAATGGATGATAGAGAAAATGATGAATTTGATTATTATCCGTTTACTGATGATGAATCGAGACTACCTTGGCCAAATGGACGAAGAGGATTAGGTATTACCGTTTCTGTTAGGAATTATCAATGGGCAGCGCGTCTGGCTGAAGATATTATGATCTCGATTTATGATATTACAAATAATGGTAAAGATTTAAATACCGCTGTTGTTGGTATGTACGTTGATCCTGATATGGGTGGTTCACTTGAAGGTGATGATGCAAGTTTTGATGAAAGAGATGATATTACTTATGCTTATAATAAGAAAGGGATTTCCGGTCAGGGATTACCAATCGGTTATTTCGGATTTGCATTCTTAGAAAGCCCTGGTTTAATTGATGGTATTGATAATGATGAAGATGGTATGGTTGATGAAAGTCAGAATAATGGTATTGATGATGACGGCGACTGGTTACCATGGCAAGATGATAATCATAATGGTGTATGGGATTGGGAAGATGTTGGTATTGATAGAAAACATGGTACACATGATTTTGGTGAATATGACGGAATGCTACAACCTGAAGAAGATGTAAATGGGAATGGTGTATTGGATAATGAACCGTTATTAAGTGATGTTGGATCAGATGGATTATCTCCTGATGATCAAGACTATCTAGGCCCTGACCCTGATGGTACCGAAGCAAACTCGGTACCCGATCAAGGCGAACCAAATTTTGATTTTACTGATAATGATGAATCAGATCAGGTTGGTTTAACTTCCTTTTATTTAAGAGATGTTGATAATACAATGGCAGACGATGAGTCATACTGGGATGTTGAAATAAAGCCTGGCGTTTTTAATGTACGTCCCGGTTATCAACGTGATATAGCGTTCAGTTATGGCAGTGGTTATGTTAAATTTTCCGGTGAAGAAAGAAAACATAGATATGCAATTGCTCTTTTGTTTGGTAACAATGCCGATGATATTTTAAGGAACAAAAGAACAATGCAGGTTATTTATGATGCTGACTACAACTTCTCGAAACCTCCGTTAAAACCTATAGTTAGAGCAGTCCCGGGTGATGGTAGGATAGTTCTTCATTGGAATAGTGTTGCTGAATTTTCAAAAGATCCTATTTACGGGCTAGATTTTGAATGTTACTATATTTATAAAAGTACAGATCCTACTTTTGATAATATTAAAACTATTACCGATGCGTTTAACAATCCGATATTGATGGCGCCTTTAGCAATTTTTGATAAAAAAGATGGTTTGAAAGGCGTTCATCCGATAAATATTGGTGCTGAACTCGGACCGGAAAGTAATCTTGGAGTTGCTTACAATATGGGAACCGATAGCGGATTGCTTCACTATTATGAAGATAAAGAAGTTACAAATGGACGTACATATTATTATGCCGTAGTTTCGGTTGACCAAGGTTATCATGATTCTTTTTATCCAGATATTTCACCGAGAGAAGGATTAGTTAATACATCGCCTACTGAGTGTACGTCTATCATTCAAATAGATCTTTTAGGTAGAGCGGTAAAAACAGATCAGAATACTGTTATCGCAATTCCTTATGAATATCCTGCCGGTTGGGTAGAACCTAAGTTAGGAGAAAATGGTTTTGAAAGACTTTCCGGATTCGCAACTGGTGATATACAACTTGAGATTATTAGTCCAAGGGAAATACTGAAGAATACTACTTATTCTATCAAATTTGAGGATGATGGTTATTTCAAACAATTTGATAGTACTTTTACTGGATATACAACAAAAGCAACAATTTACAATGAAACTCTGGGTAAAATTGTAACAACAATAATAGACCCGGATAGCAGTGATGCAATAGAAGAGTTTATGGGCGATGGGTTTAGGATTGCCTTGGAAAATGAAACTGCTGATTTTGATACTGCAATTTGGACAACTGGAAACTCAATACTGGAAATTAAGAATAGTACATGGTTATTTGGCGGTGTTCCGGTTCCACGTGATTATGAAATTAGAGTGATGGCTCCAATTGACTCAATTACTGGCGAGGGAGCTGATACTTCTGTTTATGCAAGTCCAACTGTTACTGATTTCCAAATTTGGGATGTTACTGATCCGGATAGTACTTTTAAAGTTAAATTCAGATATAGAAACGGGTATCAATATCCTGACAAAAAAGGAAGTTTGAGTCACGGCGATAAAATACAATTGGTTTCAAAATATGATTATTCGGTGAGGACGTGGTTTTTTGATGTTTTTGTCCCTGGACGTGATACTATTCCGGATGAGGACATAGTATATCCTAAAGAAGGAGATGTTATAAAAGTAACAACTACCAAACCATTTGATAGAAGAGATAAATTTACTTTTACAATAGATGGTAATTATATAGATCCGAATAAACTCAAGAATGATCTTGGGGATGTATATGTAGTTCCGGACCCGTATGTAGCTGTTAGTTCTCTTGAACGAAAAGTAATTAACCCTGATGAAGGTAGGGGAGATAGAAGAGTTGATTTTGTGAATTTGCCTGAAGAATGTACAATTAAAATCTTCACTACATCAGGTAGATTTGTTAGGGAGTTATATCATTCTGCTGAAACCTCCGATTCCAGAATGCCTTGGGATCTTAGGACAAAAGACGGGTTGGAAATAGCACCCGGTATATATTATTTTGTTGTTGACGCACCTGGTGTGGGTCAAAGTATTGGTCGATTTGCGATAATTAAATAATTATTTATTGGAATACTTATGAAAGTTTTTAATCAAATAGTTAAGATCTTATTCTTTTTAATGATAACTTTTAATCTATCATTTGCTGGTGAGGATCCGAAAAATAGTACACCGTTTACTACGGAAGTTGATGCAATAGGAACGGGAGCAATGACGTTTCTTGAAATTGGTGTCGGTGCCAGAGCGATGGGTATGGGCGGAGCATTTGTAGCTGTTTCAAATGATGCATCGGCAACATACTGGAATCCTGCCGGTATTGTTTGGGCTGACCATGTTCAAATGGAGGTAAACCATAACTCATGGTTTTTAGATGCTAATTTTGATTTCATTAGTGGGGTAATTCCTCTACCAGATTTGAACTCGTCAGTTGCTCTTAGTATTACAACAATAGGGTTTGGCGAGCAGCCAGTAAGAACGGTTGACAGACCAAAAGGTACTGGTGAAACATATGACGCAAGAGACTTTGCTGTTGGACTTACTTGGGCTACTGCATTAACTGATAGATTCTCTTTTGGTGTTTCAGCTAAGTTCCTTTCATCCAGAATATGGCATGAATCGGCAAACTCTTTTGCATTAGATTTTGGTATCTTCTACAGTACTGCATTAGAGGGGCTAAGACTTGGGTTTAGTATGTCGAACTTTGGTTCCGGAGTTCAATATTCCGGTAGAGATCTCGATTCTACTATTGACCCCGATAAAGAGGTTGAAAACTTTGATAGAGTTCCAGCGGAATATAAAACAGATTCATATCCATTGCCAATACTCTTCCGTGCAGGTGTTTCATATGAACTTGGTTTAGGAGATTTTGGTACGACATTATTTGCTGTTGATGTACTTCATCCTAGTCATGCACCGGAAGGTATAAACTTAGGTATGGAATATGGATTCCTCAATATGTTTTTCATAAGAGGTGGTTATCAGAATCTATTCGATGATTCATCAATCAACGGTTTAACTTTAGGAGCCGGTATTGATTACTACAATCAGAATAGCGGTTTCGGTGTTAGATTTGATTACTCTTGGGCTGATTGGGGAGTCTTAGAAAATGCACAAAGATTTTCTGTAGGAATTGTTTTTTAATCTAATTAAAATTCATAGGGAAAATTTTGTAACTTTATTTCAATAATCTTTACTTGGTTTCCTTATATGAATTTTCGGAAAAGTACTACAAATAAAAAAGTTATTGTTATAATCATTTTTTTGATTGTAATTGTAATAGCTGTTCTTCTGATACCTCAATTTTCAAATTCTAAACCTGAAATAATTGCTAAGGTAGGTGATAGAATAATCACCAAAGAGGATTTCATTCTAAACTACGAATTCGGGTTACCACATCTTAAAATTGGTAAAACGCAAGAAGAAAGAAAGAAGAACTACCTCCAATTTATGATAAATGAATATCTGTTAGCATTTGATGCGGAAGAAAAAGGATTGGATAACACCCCCGAAGTAAAATATCAGATTGAACGGACCAAAAGGGAACTGCTACTTGAAAGCATTATCAATAACGATATCAAGCCGAAAATTAAAGTGAGTATGGATGAAATTAAAGATGCGATCAATAAATCGAAAGTGACTTTTAAGTTTTTCTATTGGCCGGAGAAAGATCTCAGAAATGCACAAATAATTAAAAAGATGTTCGAAGAAAATGGTATTGAGGAAACTTTTAAAAAGTTGAGCGGAAAGAAATCCGATTTCCATTTTGATATTTCAAAATATACAACTGATTACATTACATGGCTTGATATACCAAAAGAAACTTTGGAAGCAATAAAAGACCTACCGGCATTGCAGTTTTCCGACCCTGTTAAAATTGATGATATGTACTATATTTTTCAAATACAGGATATCCGTCGCGAATCGATTACAGAAAATGAATACTTAAATAAAGCGCCAACTTTTCGAAAAGTATTGTTTAATCAGAAGCTTAAAGATGAAGTTGATAAATACGTTGATAAACTAATGACACCAAAAAACGTAAAAGTAAAAACGAAGGTTTTTAATGTATTTGCAGATGTAGTAATAGATTGGTACAGATCGAAGAAGGAGGGCGCGCTATCATTTGATGATTGGGTCGAAATCCATAAAGATACAGCATCTGTAAAAAAGTTTATTGAGTATCAAGATTCAGTATTTATAACTTATAATGGTGGTAGTTTTACACTTGGTAAATTTAAGGAGTATTTCTATTACCGTAAAGTAAAAGGACCTTATCAGACTAGTAAGCAATTTAAAAATCATATAAACACAATTCTGATGATGTCGATTCGAGATTATTTTATGGAGCAAGAAGCATTGGAAAAGGGGTATGATCAAACACCGGAATTCAAACATGAATTAATGAAATGGTCTTCTAAATTTGCCTTTGAGGAAAACTTAAGTCAATTTATGATGCAAGGAGCTTCTGACAGTGTAAAAGTAAAAGATCGAATAAACATGAGATTAGATTCGTTAAGGATGAAATATTCTGTTGTAATAGATTCTACAATGCTTGACACACTTAAAGTTAACGAGACGGAGAAATCAAAGCAAAGTTTTGTACAGTTAATGAAAGGCGGTGTAAACAGTTTAGCCGAACCAATTGTTGATGGGCATTGGAAATCGATAATGAAATGATATTTATACATTGATTTGTTTGCAAAATAGTCCTAAAAAATTCCAATCCAAAAAGATAAGCACAACGATTTAAAAAATATCACAACGATCCGATAGTTTTCGAAGATACAATAAGAAAGTAGAAATACAATGGATAAACGAAGAATTTAACCATATTCACAAGAAAATAAGTCTTGATTTGGAAATAGTTTCAGAGGTGGTGGTCGTTTAACCCTCTTGGCACCTTCGCTTATATGATTGCAGAGGTAATTAATCGACAAATAATAA
>Ga0256913_10000672_pt1 | contig 17871 bp, 15 predicted proteins | sample Axial_MatmetaG_FD_185970 | JGI IMG/M metagenome (GOLD analysis project Ga0256913, IMG submission 185970) | Deep-sea worm associated microbial mat communities from Axial Seamount, Juan de Fuca Ridge, Pacific Ocean - Axial_Mat | ecosystem: Environmental > Aquatic > Marine > Oceanic > Microbial... | reverse complement strand
GTCTTTCTTAACCCTCTGGCGGTAGAAGGCAAATATCAGAATACTGATGACAAGGATGCCGGAGCCGCCGGCAAGAAAGATGTTTCGCTGGTTTGTCCTTTTGTTAAGTTCAAGGTTCTTTTGAAGGTTCTCGTTCTTAAGGGTAAGAATGTGCGCCTGGTCTTTCTCCTTTTCGTACTTCATCTCAAGGTCGGATATCAGTTTTGTCTTTTGTATGTTATATATTGAATCGGAGAGTGTTTTGCTTTTCAACAGATAGGTGTAAGCGTTTTTATAATCCGACAGTTTCTCATAAATCAGATATTTATTTTCGTAATACACAATTAACTTATCAGACAACTTATTAGAAATACCAATATTTATTGCCGAATCAAGATAACTAAGTGCTAAATCCAGTTTCCCGGTTGACATACATAAGTTTGCAAAATTATTAAAAGCCTCTGAAAGCGACATAGAATCTGAATATGTTTTTGCAGTTTCAATTGCAAGTTCCAGATAATACATTGCACTGTCATATTTTTGCATACTTATATATGTTCCACCCATATTTTTATAAACAGATATGAGACGACCTGGAAGATTCATTTCAATATATGATTTCTCACATATTCTCAGATAATATAAAGCTGAGTCGTATTTATTTTCTAAATAAAATATTTTAAAATATTTTTCTAATACCAATACCGATTTCTCACGATAAAACCCTTCACTTCTGGCATCAAGTAACTTTTGACTTTCTTTGAGAAAAAACCTTGCCTTGGAAAATTGCCTGGTATCTATAAAAATAATAGCAAGATTAATCAATTGACTATATGCCCTTTCAGTTTTATTTGCAAGCTTTAATAAGTTGTATCCTTTAAGAAAATAAAATGTCGCAGAATCAAGATGTCCGAGAGTTTGATATGTAATGCCTAAAGTATTGTATATATCAGAAACTAAAATTGTATCATACACATTAACTATTTTTAAACTCTTTTTTATAAACTCCAGAGATGTATTTGCATATCCCGCCTCTCCATATATTATTGCTTTTAAGCGATATGCTCGTGATAACAAATTGGTTTTATTTAATGAATCGGCAAGGAATATTGCAGTATCGCAATAGTAATGTGCCGAGTCCCAAATGTTATGTACTATAAAAACGGCACTATGCTGAATATAACAATCAATCAACTTATCATTTAATCTGTATTTCCGGGATATTCTTTTACACAAGTTAAAAATATCAACGGCCTTATCGGGGTATTTATACCTAAGTCTTCTTCCTGATTGAATAAGAGAATCTATTCTTTCTGTAGCAATTTGAGCTTCTTCTTTTGAACCATTTTCTCCTTTTCTATTATTATAATCCGATGAAAAAGCATTAAAACCCAGGTTTAACAAAATAAAAGTTAAACTGAATAATAAAAGCTTTATGTTCGAATCAATTAATTTATTCATCAACTTAATTTTTAACTCCCAAAATAAAAAACCCACTACAATAATATTTTCCAAAAAACGCAGAATATTATTGATAAGATACTAATAATTTTCTGCACTTTTTGAATCTATTGTTACCCCCCCATAAAACTCCCACTCTCAACCACCTCCACAATCAGATTATGCAAATAACTATTACGGGCAAATATATATTCTGATTTCTTCTTCAAAAATACTATAATTTATTGTTTGTCAAATTCCTATACTAATAAAATATGTCGTACCCCTGCCCGGTTTAGAGTTGATATTGAGCTTACCGCCAAGGAAGTTGACTCTTGATTGTATGCTTGTAAGTCCTATTGACTTGTTTTTCAGCTTCTCATCAACATCAAATCCCTTTCCGTTGTCGGAGTATTGAAGGCTTACCGTTTTATCTTCATATATCAGGTCAAGGCTTACTTTATCAGCTCCGGCATATTTCAGAGTGTTGTTTACCATCTCCTGTACCATACGGTAAATCATTATCTCCGTGTTTTCAGAAAGTCGTCTTTCTTCTTCATTCTCAATGTTCAGTGTTGCAGTTATTCCGGGGGTGTCGTTTATATTGTCGAAAAGGTCTTCTATGGCTTCGTCAAGACCGAGTTTTGTCAGAATACCGGGCATCATATTGTGTGAGATGCGACGTACATCGCTTGATGCTTTTTCAAGTAATCCGGCTGCCTTTTTTAGCATTTCGCTGTTTCCGGGGCTATTGTCCTCTATGGTTTTGAATTGCATCTTGGCTGTGGAAAGAAGTACTCCGAGGCCGTCGTGTAATTCGCGTGCGATACGTTTCCGTTCTTCTTCCTGTCCTTCGACTATGGATTTGGCTGCAAGAAGCTTTTTCTCTCTTTCCAGTTTCTCTATCCTCTGGACTGATATGATTTTGTCTTTCTTAACCCTCTGGCGGTAGAAGGCAAATATCAGAATACTGATGACAAGGATGCCGGAGCCGCCGGCAAGAAAGAAATTGCGTTGGTTCGTCCGCCTGTTCAACTCAAGGTCTTTTTGAAGATTTTCATTACGGAGCTCTAAAATATGTGCCTGGTCTTTTTTCTTTTCATACTTCATTTCAAGGTCGGATATCACCTTTGCTTTTTCAATATTAAAAATAGAATCCGACAGGATTTCATATTTTTTAAGATATTTGAAAGCACTATCGTACTCCTCTTTCAATTCGTATGTTTCATATATATTATTAATAGTAGAAAGTATATCAGGCACATCTCCTCCTGCGTGATGATAAATCATTGCTAATTTAAGATTTTTAAGAGCAGCATCAAGTTCCCCTAATCTCATATTAATAACTGCAAGATTATTATAAGTATTCCCTAATCGATTAACCTGATTTATATCCTTTCCTGTTTTTATTGCTAACTTGTAATATCTTGATGCGCTGTCAAATAATTGCAAATCGCCGTAAATAACCCCAATATTTGAATATATATCAATTAATTCATTTCTATTATTTAATTCTTTATAATTATATTCACATTTTTTAAACATATATAATGCAGAATCGTATTTTTGTTCAATATAAAAAGCTTCTCCTAATTTACTGCAAATTAAGGCTGCATTAAATTTTACATAAATAACATCCTCTCTTTTATTTAACAAATCAATGCATTCATATAAGAAATGTTTTGCCTTTTCATATTCCTTCATACCCAAAAAAATATCAGCAAGATTTATCAGTTGAGGAATAGCATCTTCTTCCCGATTTTTTAATTTCAAAATATTATACCCCTTCAAATAATAATATGTTGCAGAATCATAAAGGCTTTGAGTAAAATAAAATAGCCCAAGTGAATTAAATATCTTAGCCAATAATAGCGAATCCCTATCCCCAAGCACCTGAATACTCTTCTGCAAATAGCTTAAAGACTGGTTATAAAAACCTGATTTTCGATATATTATAGCTTTTATGCGATATGCATTTGCTAAAATAGAACTTTGATTTAGTGAATCTGCATAATGAATAGAAATATCACAGTAATAATGTGCGGAATCCCAATTATGGTGAATAATATAAACAGCGCTAATTTGAATATAGCTGTTAATAAATCTGCTGTCTAATTCATTTTTTTGTGACAATTTAACACATTCATTAAATATTTCAACGGCTCTTTCAGGAAATGTACTACGTACTTCCCTTCCAAACTGTATTAAAGAGTCAACCTTAACAGAATCGGGCTGTATTCGGTATATGGTATTCAGTCTTTTGTCAATATCCTTTTCATCCATTGAAAAGACAAAGGTTGTGCCATAGAAAATAAAAAAAACCAAAAATAATAGATGATATGATCTAATATTTTTCAATTTTATAATTTTGTTTAATTTACTAAAATTCATCAGCATTGGATGAGCTAATTGTACCATGACCAACAATACTACCCCCTGAAACAATCTCAACAACCACATCATGCGGATCACCATCCCAGGCAAATTCGTGTTCATGCTCTTCCTGCCGGTTTCTCAACTGGCTACTATCATTTGATACATCATACCTGATATGTGTCTCATCTCCGGAAGTTGAGGGATCACCCGGACGCAATGTAATTTTTTTCCCTGCAGGAACCATTACAGCAAAACATGATGTTAGCTTTGCCGGCTCAGAACTCTTTTTGTAAAGATAAGAATAAGGTTTGTAATTGTTCATAACAATCAGTTTTAAGTTTAACAAAAGAAGTACATCAAAATAGACGCCTAAAAGTACTCATTTTTTTATTTAAAATATACACCAGATAAAAAAAAGCTAATAATCAGACTCTCTTTAACCTTTTATACTAATAATTCAATGTCCGAATTCTCTATTACATTTATCTTATTCATATCATCTGCAAAATTGACAATAAAAAACACATTATACTCCTCTGAAAACCATCTAAAAAAAATCGGTGGTTTTCAGGGGGTATAATTATCTTTGTGTCGTAATAACAGAGACTATATGCTTTCGAAAAACACTGTAAAATATATCAACTCGCTTAAAACAAACAAGTTCAGAAATAAATATAATAAGTTTATTGCTGAAGGTCCGAAAATTGTCGGGGAGCTTTTAAGAAGTCAATTCGATGTTGAGAGTGTTTATGCAGTTGGCCAATACAAAAGTATTACTGATAAAACAGAAATAACTGAGATCAGTGAACAGGAGCTAAAAAGAATAAGTTCGCTAAAAACACCCAATCAGGTTCTTGCAGTTGTCAATATTCCTGACACAAAAACGGATAGCGATTCACTAAAAAACGAACTTGTACTTGTGCTTGATGATATTAATGACCCGGGAAATCTCGGCACGATAATCCGCTCTGCCGACTGGTTCGGAGTGCGGCATATTGTCTGCTCAAATAATACAGTTGATGTTTATAATCCGAAAGTAATACAAGCAACAATGGGATCATTCATTCGTGTTAAGACAATCTACACCGATCTAAATAAATTCTTTACAAATCTATCATTTACTCCTCCTGTTTTTGGCGCACTACTGAAAGGAAAAAACATATTCAAGATGAAACTTCCTCCTGAGGGCTTTATCATAATAGGAAATGAATCGAAAGGTATTTCGGGCAATCTTAAACAGTTTATTACACATCCTGTGATGATTCCGTCGTTTGCCCAGATCGAATCTGCTGAGTCGTTAAATGCTTCGGTTGCCACTTCTATAATTCTTGCGGAATTCAGGAGACAACAATTTTGAACATATAATAAATAATCTTGTTAAACTAAAAACAACAACAATTATGCTGCAAATATTTCTAATAACGATTGCAATGGTAGGATTTGCTTTTGCAATTATAGGGATAAAAATGTTTATACAAAAGGATGGAATGTTCACAAAATCGTGCAGCACTGTTGACAACACAACCGGAGAAAAGATAGGCTGTATCTGCGGTGATGAGGAAAAGTCAACCTGCGTTAATTACGAATTGCACCACGGAGCACTGAAAGGAAAATAAAACTTTCAGGGTACTCAAGGCAAGCGTGGACGCTTGCTCATAGATATGTGTTAAGGGTGTTGAAAGGCAAGCGTGGACGCTTGCTCTTATTCAGTTGTTATAAAAGAAATTTTTTTAGTTTTTTTGTCAGAGTGCTTCCGGACATATATAATCAGTGCGCATAAGCAAAGCCAACAAATCAATCTTTTATCATTTTTCCTTTCATTATTTTTCCCTGCTTAGTTATTACATTCAAAATATAAACACTTTTTTTTAAGCCGGATATATTGATTTCTTCCTGACGGTTTTCGGAACTAAAATTTTTGTTTAGTACTTTATGACCTGTCAGATTATAAATTTTTACCTTTTTTATCCTGTCGGTTTCGTCGTTCAGTTTGATAAGTACTGTGCGATTTGATGGATTGGGTATGATTTTGAATTGCGTCCGTTTTATTGTACTTCCTATATTTTCAGTGTTTAGTATATATGAGTAATCACTGTAAACATACTTTCTGAAAGGCGTCCACTGTCCTGTTATTGTATCCCATTCGTCTTTTTTTACTTCTATTAGCCTTGGTCCGTCGAAAATATATGAAGTCAAATATGCCCAGGCTGTATCCCATTTATTATTCTCCCACAATTCTTCAAAATATTTTATTTCGTAACCATCTGAATTAAATGCACGTGTTTCTCTAAAATATTTTTGCCAACCATTGTTATAAATAAAATAATACCAAATTGTCCCTCCGAGACTGTCATACATAATACTGTCTTTCTTCACAAAGACCCAGTTTTCATCAATCCAGGCTTCCATAATATCATGTTCAATTTCAGGAACGTAATATGGAAAGCCTTCCCAATTATGCAATTGCATTTCGGAAAACCTTTGAAAATTTGTCCACTCATTATTTTGTTTGTCCCATAAATATACAAAAGCTCCGTTATATTCTCCGGTTTGCTCATTAATCAAAGTAAAAACATTTTTAAAATGATAAATCCAATTATTTAAATTTTTATCATATTCATACCAAGCTTGCTCCAAGACTTGGTTATATTCATTATATACATATTCAAACTTTCTTCCTCCTATTATTGTCCATTTCTGATTTATCCACACTGAATCGGCTTCGTAAGAAATATATCCGAAATCATTCCACAAAAGTATATGCATTGAATTGTTATTCCACACTGAATCAGTCATATCCCAAGTATATACAATCCTTAGCGAATCCTTTCCCGAAAACGAATAATAGAAATCAGCCCTCGTACTATTTATCCATTCTTGCGATATGGAATCATAATTTTTTGTAATTTCAGAGATTTCCCTGTCAAGCGAATCGTAATAATAATCTGTTTTGAAAAGCGAATCATTATTGTAATCAACAAATTTAATGGTTTTTATATTTTTTGTGTTGGAATAATAGTCTAAAAGAGAATAATAATCCCAATTTTGATATTGGTTATCCTCCCATTTGAATATCTCATATTTGTGATATTGCCATATTGTATCGCCGTCAATATTGAAATTTGATTTTTTGAATTCGGGTATAGGTATTCTATTTTTGTTATATTGTTGGTTTTGTGAATACGCTTTCAATAAACCGAATAATCCGATAAATGCTATAATAAAATATTTTTTCATCATTTTTTATTTAAAAATTAAAATTACTTTGTATCCTTTATATTTTATTAATAAAAGAGCAAAACAAGATAGTTTTGCTCTTTTATGTTAAATAGTCAAATTATGAGCCTGGTTCAGGATCTTCAACCTCTACAGGAACTTCTTCAGGAATCAATTCAAGATAAAAAATATCATAAGGTACTACAATTGTTTCCTCATCATGACAATAATAACCTCCAGCTGGAGCTATTGTCTCGCACCAAACATCACAAGCTTCCGGTCCTGTATGCGTTTGACCCCAGTAAAGTGAATATGCACCTGGTAAAGTATAGCCAAATTGTGTTGGACCTAAAGTTTCAATATAACCATAAAGAGTACCCCAGGTAGGACAACAATCAGGTGCAGAAACATAACCGCTCACATGAAATCCGTCAGCATCATTTTGTGCTTCCACATTATTTAATAAAAACAGCGGTACAATAAAGACCAATATCATTAATATCTTTTTCATTTATTTTAGTTTTATCTGTTTATAAAATCGTTATTATTAAAACGGGAGTCGGCATATCCCGAATTACCCGCTTTTGATAACCATTTGCCGAATTATGGTTCCGTTTCTCAGTGTCCTGCCGCTTTGCAACAGCGGGTACTATGCAAAGCAGCCGTGACTAATGAACTTATTCTTACATAAAAAATAAATATATTTTGTCGTAAGATATCCGTAGTATGATCGAAAATAACAGTTATTAAATAATTTAAAAGATAAATTATCCGGTATAAAATAAATTCTGTTATCATACCTATTAAGTTTAATAACAAATTTTGCTACATTTTGTAGCAAATGCAATAACAGGCTCCATATTTGAAAATATTGATGGTGGTGGGTATAAATACCTGAATCTCAATCCGATAGAGATGTTCTTTTATTCCGATATTATATGGCCTTTGATTTATTGACATTTTATCGTAATTTCAGTCCGGCAAATTTATAAAAAAAAACAAATTAATAAAAAATTTTCCGTATAATTTATTTTATAAAAGCAAAAACTATAATTTTCGACGGTCAAGAAAAGATAGGCTGTATCTGCGGTGATGAGGAAAAGTCAACCTGCGTTAATTACGAATTGCACCACGGAGCACTGAAAGGAAAATAAAACTTTCAGGAGAATGAATAAAGACAAGGCAAGCGTGGACGCTTGCTCATAGATATGTGTTAAGGGTGTTGAAAGGCAAGCGTGGACGCTTGCCTTTAATCAGATGTAAGTAGTTGATTTGTGAAAATTCGTGCCAATTCGCGGATAAAAAATAGTTGGCGCTTGCTCTTAGTATTCTTCATCCAAAATATCCCCGAATCCCCCGGTATGCCATGTTTTCAGATTACCGTTTTTATCGGAATAGATAAGATAGGCCTCAAGGAAGCTGTTTTTTTCGAGAAATTTTTCAGCTTCGTCAGCACCCATAACCATAAATGCCGTAGCATAGGCATCGGCAGTACCGCAGTCGTCCGCAAGAACCGAAACACTCAGAAGGGAATGCCGCACCGGAAAACCTGTCTTCGGATCAATAGTATGCGAATACCTTATTCCGTTCTCTTCATAAAACTTCCTGTAGCTGCCTGATGTTGCAAGGGCTTTGTCTTTCAATCCGACGACAGCTTTTAATCCCTCACCGTAAGAGGCGTTGTCTTTTGGCTTTTCAATCCCAACCTTCCATACCGAGCCGTCGGGTTTTGTTCCCCTTCCAAGAACCTCTCCACCAATGTCAATCAGATAATTATCAATTCCTTTTGATTCCAGCAAATCTCCCACAAGATCAACCGAGTATCCTTGCGCAACAGCATTAAAATCGAACTGAATCCGGTCATCATCTTTAACCACCCTGTTGTTAACAATCTTCACTTTGTCGAAACCGACAAGCGGCAACAGGCTATCAACTAAGGCACTGTCAACTTTCAATCTGTCGGTAAAGCCGAAACCCCAGGCATTCACAAGGGGGCCGACAGTAGGGTCGAAAGTGCCGCCTGTTTTTTCAAAAACATCTTTTGAAAGCATAAAATTGCCTCTGAACCAGTCGTCAACCTCAACCTCTGAATCATTTTTATTAATAAGCGAAATAATCGAATTGGGCATCCATATAGAGACCGAATTATCAAAAGCATCTAACAAAGAATCTATCTGTGGTTGAAAATTTCTGTTTTCGGAATCAAAATATGTCACTATGTAATAAGTCCCTTGTGCCTCACCGGAGAACTTAACCTTTTGCATCTTTTCCTGATTATTACACGAAAAAAGTAGTCCAGTCAGAACTAAGAATAATAACTTTTTCATTATCCGGCTTTAAATAATCTTTTTAAAAAACAACAGGTTAAAAAGCATATCCCATACTAAAGGTAAAATAAGCTGTTGACTGCATTCCGGTATCATAAGAGCCGGGCAGGTCATAATACCTGAGACCCAGTCCGAAAGTGGCATTCAGCCGTAAGTTTAGGACGGGAGTAAAAGCTACTCCGTTATTGATCATAAACCTCCCGTAAACAAAGTCGGAATACTTCTCCTTATAATATCCGTAATAAGGATCGTAACTGCCATCAACATAATCCTCTCCCAGACCAACCTGCAAAACAGGGCCGAGATAATAGGAGACTTTATGCTGTCCCATCGGGAACAGGTTAATACCAAAGCCGGTAAAGCCTTTATCGTGAAAAGCTTTCGGGCCATCCCTGTCACCATACCCAACTGAAAACGGTATAAAGAAACTTAATTTACCATTTTTAGAGATATGTTCATACGAAAAGGCAAACTGACTGTAAACAACATCAAAAATGTTATATGCAAAAACATTCTGATTAAAACCAAGTTCAGGAGTATTACTTGTGAATATATCCTCCTCACCATTTTGATAAATAATCTTTTTAATATCCTTTTTGTTTACAATAACCAGCGGGCCGTCGATATTTGAAAACTTTTTGTACTTAACCTGGGTTTTACCGATCTCCATAATTTTCGCATTAACCCTTTCGCCGGAGTTAAAGATAATTTCGTCCTGCGAAAATGCAAATGAAGAAGCAAAAAGCAGGATAACAAAAATTGAGATGATTTTTTTCATAGAATTTGTTTTTTAAAAATTATTAGCGTTAAAAACAGCCTAAATATTGCATAAAAAAGAAAATCCCATGGCATGTATGGGATTTTAAAATATAATTTAACCTCCGAAGTCGTCGAAAGCAATCATTTCCTTAGGGACTCCGAGATCGTCAAGCATTTTGTTAACCGCGTCATTCATCATCGGCGGACCACAAAGGTAATACTCTATATCTTCAGGTTCGGGATGATTTTTAAGATAATTGTCATAAATAACCTGATGAATAAATCCGGTATATCCTGACCAGTTATCTTCAGGTAAGGGCTCGGAAAGTCCGATATGAAACTCAAAATTTGAGTTTTCCTTTTCTATATTTTTAAACTGGTCGACATAAAATAATTCACGCAATGATCTTCCGCCATACCAAAAAGTAGTTTTACGTTTTGTATGAACAGACTTGAAAAGATTAAAAATGTGTGAGCGCATGGGAGCCATTCCTGCACCACCGCCAATAAACATCATTTCGCGGTCGGTGTCTTTGATAAAAAACTCTCCATAAGGACCTGAAATAGTAACTTTGTCGCCTGGTTTCCGTGAGAAAATATATGAAGAACAGATACCCGGGTTAACATTCATAAAACCTCCTTTGGCCCTGTCAAAGGGTGGTGTTGCAATACGAATATTAAGCATTACAATAGTATTTTCAGCAGGATGGTTAGCCATAGAGTAGGCACGGAATATCGGCTCTGGATTTTTCATTTTCAGATCCCACATTTTAAACTTATCCCAATCACCTTTGTATTCATCATCCACTTCAATATCTTTTCCGAAATCAACCACTACAGGAGGAACATCAATCTGGATATATCCGCCTGATCTAAAGTCAAGTGTTTCACCTTCAGGAAGTTTAACAACAAACTCCTTTATAAAAGTAGCTACATTTTTATTGGAAACAACCTCACACTCCCATTTTTTGATACCGAATATCTCCTTGGGGACTTCGATTTTCAAGCTCTCTCTAACCTTAACCTGACAACCGAGCCGCCAGTTATTCATCTGCTCTTTTCTTGTAAAGAAACCCGTCTCGGTCGGCAAAATAGAGCCGCCGCCGTCAAGAACGCGCACTTTACACATTCCGCAGGTTCCGCCACCTCCGCAGGCAGAGGGAAGAAATATCTTCTCGGCAGATAATGTTGACAATAATGATGAGCCTGGACTTGTCACAACCTCCTTTTCATCATTTATTGTAATGGTAACATCACCCTGAGGTGTTAATTTTTTCCTTGCAAAGATCAATATAGCTACAAGAAATAAAATGACCGTTAAGAAAATCACAACACTTGTAAGGACAATAGTTCCGATTCCTACTTCAAGTAATACCATTTCTATATTTTTTATTTTTGATTTATATACTATTTATTACAATTTTATTCCCATAAAACTCATAAAGGCAATACCCATAAGACCTGTGATAATGAATGTTATCCCCAGACCTCTTAAAGGAGCAGGCACATTTGAATACTGAATTTTTTCGCGAATTGCAGCAATACCCACAATAGCAAGCAACCAGCCTACACCCGAACCGAGTCCGAAAGCGGTAGCCTGAGCAACACTTTCATATTCCCTTTCCTGCATAAACAACGAACCGCCGAGAATAGCACAGTTAACAGCTATCAGAGGAAGGAATATACCGAGTGAGTTGTAAAGTGCCGGAGTGAACTTTTCAACTATCATCTCAACTAATTGAACCAAAGAAGCAATTACCGCAATAAACATTATGAAACTCAGGAAACTTAGGTCAACATCAGCAAAACTGTCTCCAAGCCAAGATAGAGCTCCCGGAAGAAGAATATATTTATTAAGCAGATAATCAACCGGAACGGTTATAGCCAAAACAAAAACCACCGCAATTCCAAGCCCCATTGAGGTTTTTACGGTTTTTGACACGGCAAGGTATGAGCACATTCCCAAAAAGTATGCAAATACCATATTGTCAATAAAAATTGACTTTATGAATATATTAAATAATTCCTGCATTTTTAATATCTTTTGAAGTTTATGTTAAAATGATTTTTTATTTATCCTCAATAAGTTCTTTGTTTCTTGATCTTTGAACCCAAATAATAATACCGACTGTGATAAGTGCCATTGGAGGCAGTATCATCATTCCGTTATTTTTATATCCGACACTATAAAGTCCTATTTTTTCCAAAACCGGGTAATTGAAAATTGTTCCCGATCCTAATAATTCACGGAAAAAAGCAATAATAATCAGTATTATACCATAGCCTGCTGCATTACCAATTCCATCAAGGAATGAAGGCCAGGGTTTGTTTCCCATTGCAAAAGCTTCAAGACGTCCCATCAAAATACAGTTTGTGATGATAAGTCCGACAAAAACCGATAGTTGCTTACTGACATCATAGGCAAAAGCTTTCAGCACCTGGTCAACAAGTATAACCAATGCGGCAACAACAACAAGCTGAACTATAATCCTGATACGCGGAGGTATTGTATTTCTAAGAGCTGATATGATGACATTTGCAAATGCAAGAACTGCCATAACCGATATTGACATAACGATGGCAGGCTCTAATTTGGCCGTCACGGCAAGAGCAGAGCAAATACCCAGCACCTGTACCGTAATTGGATTCTCTTTATTCAGTGGATTGAAGATAAGCTTTTTGTTTTTTGCTGAAAACAGAGGCTCTTTAGTTTTTACTTCTTCACTCATAATTTTATATTTTAATCTGTTCGTTATTCAATTTTAATAAACATTAATTGGTAATTTGTTGCTTAATATAAGGAACATAATTTTCCAGGCAATCTTTCAACATATTTGACACACCCTTACTAGTTATTGTCCCTCCTGAAATTGCATCAACACCGTGTATTTGTTCATCGGAAGGAAGCGTGACAGCTCCCCCCTTAACAACCTTGATTGAGGTAAAGTTGTATGAATCGTCAAAGATGGTCTTGTCGCGAAATTGTTTCTGAAATGCTTCGGAAGCTATTTCAGCACCAAGGCCGGGTGTTTCGCCCTTATGTCCGAAAGTGACACCGTAAACCGTTTTAAAATCATCCTTTAATGCAATATTACCCCAAATAGGCCCCCACAATCCTTTTCCGCGTAAAGGAATGATATAATAGGTTTTATTGTCATGGTTACAAACATATAATGGGAAAACCGGTTTTTCAGTACCTTTTCCCGATTTCAGGGCTGCCTGTTTCGATAACTCAATTTTCATATTGATTTCAAAAGGCCTGACATCTCCTTTTTCAAATGATTTAGTGTCTGTTTTATAAACACTTACAACCTCACCGTCCGGTCTAATGGCAAACTCCTCAGTAATGTACTTATTATAAATATCTTCGGCATTACTTTTTTCCGTCTTGATATTTACCGACTTGAGAATGTCCATAATTTTTTCGGTACGCACATTCCTTTCCTGGTACGGTTTTAAAACAGTTGCCGCAAATGAAAGTATAGCAGCCACCACTATAACCATTATTGCGGCATACGTAAATATATATCTGTTCGTAAACATTTTTTTATGTTTTTTCTTTATATTATACTTTTACTTTAACTCGTTTCAACCTTTTCTTAATATTGGACTCAATCACATAATGATCAATGAGCGGAGCAAACACGTTCATCAGCAATATTGCCAGCATCATACCTTCGGGATAGGCAGGATTGACAACCCTAATCAAAACTGCAATCATTCCGATGAAAAGGCCATAGATAATCTTTCCCTTGTTTGTTTGGGCAGCGGTTACAGGATCGGTAGCCATAAATACAGCACCGAAAGCAAAACCACCCATCACCAGATGATAATATGGAGGAAGATTCATATATTCATTGGATCCTGCCCAGTTGAATATCAATCCCATCAGATAACCTCCGATGAATACCGAGAACATCACGCGCCAGCTTGCTATACCAGTTATAAGAAGAATAACAGCACCTATAAGTATTGCGAGTGTTGATGTTTCACCAACAGAACCCGGAATAAACCCGAAGAACATATCGTGCCATGACGGTAGCTTATCAAAATTACCAACAAGAGCATTTCCGAGAGGTGTTGCTCCGGAGTAAGCATCCGCTTTATCAAAAATCCAAACCTTATCGCCAGACATATCCTGCGGATAAGCAAAGAACAGGAAAGCTCTTGCCGTTAATGCCGGGTTCAGAATATTCATCCCCGTACCTCCGAAAACCTCTTTACCTATGATAACTGCAAAAACAATAGCTATTGCCAGCATCCACAATGGAATATCAGGTGGGACTATCAACGGTATCAGCATACCTGTTACAAGATAACCTTCATTCACTTCATGGCCTCTCATCTGAGCAAAGGCAAATTCAATTCCCAGCCCTACAACATAAGACACTATGATTACCGGTAATACTTTCAGGAATCCGAACCAAAATGTATCCCAAAAGCCTATAGACTCGCCATGCGACAAATAATGCTGAAAACCAACATTCCACATCCCGAAAAGCAATGCCGGAATAAGCGCAACAACGACAACAATCATCATACGTTTCATATCCATAGCATCACGGATGTGACTACCCTTGAATGTTACCTTGTCGGGAACAAACAAAAATGTTTCAAATGCCTCGAAAGTCGATTCCAGTTTTTCGAACTTTCCACCCTTTTGAAACTGAGGTTTGATCTTATCAATATAATTTCTTAATGCCTTCATTTATATTGTTCGATTTTTAAAATTCAAAGTTTTTTAATTTTACTCCATTTCTTTTCTGATGAAATCCAATCCTTCTCTCACAATCGACTGCATCTCGGTCTTCGAGGGGTCAACAAATTCGCACAAAGCAAAATCTTCTTCATCAACTTCGTAAATTCCAAGATTCTCAATCATATCAAGATCCTTTACAATAATTGCCTTTAACAATTGCATAGGATAAATATCCATTGGAAATACTTTTTCGTAAAGGCCTGTAAGGACAAATGCCCTGTGGCCTCCGTTAAGATTTGTATCAAGATTATATTTTCTGTTGGGTGTAAGCCAGGAGAAATAGGATTTGGAAACGCTGTATTTCTTTAATCTCGGAAGTGCCCAACCAAGAAAATCAAAATGATTGCCTTCGGGAATAACCGTAATATGATTATTATAAAAACCAAGATAACCGTCACGGTCAATCTTATCGCCCGTTAAAACATTTCCGCTAATATAACGTACGTTATCACTTTTCCCGACCTGATTCTCAACGATATCTGAAATGGAAATACCTGCAATAACCTTATAATATTTGGGATCTTTAACTCCCGAACCTGTAAGAGCAATTATCCTGGAACCGTCATATCTGCCTTCAAGAAACAGTTTACCGATCATTACTACCGACTGAGGATTAAGATACCACACAATTTCGCCTTTGCTAACCGGATCAATATGATGAATCTGTATCCCCACATTTCCGGAAGGGTGAGGCCCCGAAAACTTATTGATTTCTACACCCTTTGTGTTTAAAAAGACGGGTGATTTTGTCTTTTCGGTATGGACATTCAGATGAACTTTTCCCGGGGTCAGCTTTTTCAGGATATCAATGCCTGCCTGAAACGCCTTTGCCTCCTTTTCAATAATAAAACTACAATCGGGAGCCAAAGGAGAAGAATCAAAAGCCGAAATAAATATTGCTTTCGGCGAATGCTCCGGATTGGCAATTACTGAATAAGGACGCTGCCTGATATTTGCCCAGACACCGCTTTTTAATAATTTTTCAATCACTACCTCTTTTGTGACAGAACCAGGGTCGGCTTTCCCAAAATCCACTGAATCCTGATTTCCGTCGGCAGTAATACGAACTTCAAGCATTTTCCTTTTTGCTCCGCGATGAACCTCCTCAACCTTACCGCTGACCGGTGAAGTGAAAATTATGTTATCACGGTATTTATCAAAAAATACAGGTGTTCCTGCTTTGACCGTATCACCTTCTTTTACAAGTAGTTTAGGAAAAACACCTACAAAATCGGGTGGCTTGATTGCGAAATTTTTAGAAGTAACCTGCGAAACTGTTTTTTGAGCTTCGCCCAATAGTTTTATATCCAGGCCCCTCTTGATCTTGACATCTTTCGACATATCCTTTTGGTATGTGTTAAGTTTTTACAATTAAATATATTGAAATCTATATATAAATCAAAATGCGAAATTATAAAATCAAATGAAAAATCAAAGTAAAATTTTACTCTATTTTTAACAAATTGTTAATTTTTTCACACGGCAATATTTCTCATATCACTTAATTAAATAATAATTAGGCATTTATAAAGATAGGTATATATGATAATTTTTCAATAAATTTTTCTGTTTTCATTTTAAAAGGGCTATCAACATAGAAAAAAAATAATGTACATTTGCACAATATCACAAAAAGATGAATAGTAAACTCGAAAAAATAAAACTACTGTCGAAACAATTGCTCCAGGAAATAGTATCTGTCAGGAGGGATATCCATTCCAATCCGGAACTCTCGTTTGAGGAGCATAAAACGGCTGCAATGATAACTTCCGTTCTTGATAAGTACGGAGTTGAATATAAAAAGGGCGTGGCAAAGACAGGAGTTGTGGCTTTAATAAGGGGAAATAACCCTGAAGAAAAAACGGTTGCCCTGCGTGCCGATATGGATGCCCTGCCTATAAAAGAACTGAATGAGATCGGGTACAAATCGAAAAACGACGGCATTATGCACGCCTGCGGCCACGATGTACACACCGCATCACTGCTCGGCACGGCTATTATACTTCAAAAATTAAGGAATGTGTTTACGGGTACCGTCAAACTGATTTTTCAGCCTTCGGAAGAAAAATATCCTGGTGGAGCAAAGGTTATGATTGAAGAGGGAGTACTTGAAAACCCCGAACCGGAAATCATTTTCGGGCAACATGTTTATCCTGATATCGAAGCGGGTAAAGTGGGGCTGAAAAGCGGTAACTATATGGCCTCTACTGATGAAATCTTCCTGACAGTTAAAGGAAAAGGTGGCCACGGAGCTTTGCCTCACAAAAACATTGACCCGGTTCTGATTGCATCGCATATTATCATTGCACTTCAGCAGATTGTGAGCCGCAATGCAAGACCCGACCTGCCGACAGTAATTTCCTTCGGAAGGGTTATTGCCGACGGACAAACCAACGTAATTCCCGACGAGGTGAAAATTGAAGGAATTATGCGCACATTTAACGAGGAGTGGCGGGCAGAAATTAAAGAAAGAATAACAAAAATGGCAAAAGGTATTGCCGAAAGTATGGGAGGCGAATGCAATGTCTTTATTGATCAGGGTTATCCCGTACTTATTAATGACGATGCCGTTACTGAAAAAGCGCGGAAATATGCGGAAGAATATCTTGGCAAAGAGAACGTTCTTAATCTGGAACTGAGGACAACAGCGGAAGATTTTGCCTATTTCACACAAAAAATACCGGGTTGCTTCTACCGGCTTGGTGTCAGAAACGAGCAAAAAGGAATAACCTCAAATCTGCATACGGCAACCTTTGACGTGGATGAAAGCAGTCTTGAAACGGGTATGGGACTGATGGCCTGGATGACAGTCAGAGAGCTGGGGGGATGATTGGGGACGAAGGGACGAGTCCTCCTTCGCTAAAGCTACGGAGGACGAAGGGACGAGGGAGTGATGGGGAGAGGGAAAGACGAAGGAATGCTCCTGTAAGGTTTGCGTGGCGGATTGTGCGTGAGATGAACCTTGCAGGTGTCGCAAAGGGACGAAGGGACGAAGGAGAGAGAGAGAGAGAGGGA
>Ga0256913_10000671_pt1 | contig 17871 bp, 14 predicted proteins | sample Axial_MatmetaG_FD_185970 | JGI IMG/M metagenome (GOLD analysis project Ga0256913, IMG submission 185970) | Deep-sea worm associated microbial mat communities from Axial Seamount, Juan de Fuca Ridge, Pacific Ocean - Axial_Mat | ecosystem: Environmental > Aquatic > Marine > Oceanic > Microbial... | reverse complement strand
AAACAAGCTGTTTGCCACCCTTGATACCACAGTCAGAAAAGTGGTTATTGAGAACCTTCCGTTTTTGCTTTCCGATACCGTCGGGTTTATCCGTAAGCTGCCACACGGATTGGTAGAGTCGTTTAAATCTACGTTGGATGAAGTTCGCGAATCGGATATTTTAGTACATGTTGTGGACATATCTCACCCTGAGTTTGAAGACCAGATTAAAACAGTTACCCAAACGCTTTCTGAAATAGAGGCCGGCGACAAACCTACCATCATGGTGTTTAACAAGGTAGATGCTTATCGCTGGATTGAAAAAGAAGAGGACGACCTGACCCCGGCTACAGTTGAAAATTTAAGTCTTGATGAACTAAAAAATACCTGGATGGCTAAAGATAACCACCCTTGTATTTTCATTTCAGCCAAAACAAAAGACAATTACGACCAGTTTAAAAACCTGCTTTACGAACACATTAAAAAGGTTCACGCCATCAGGTATCCGTATAATGACTTTTTGTATTAATTACGCTTTCCTTTACAATTAAATTTGTTTTATTTTTTTAGGTTGGAATAACAAATTATTCCGACTATCATAAATACTTTGCCTTGATTTTACTGCAATTATTGCTTAGGTACGCCTTGATTTTACTGCGCAAAGTTTTTACCTTTGCCCCGATAAATATGCATAAATACTATAACTAACGTAATACCATATGGATAGGATAATCTCAAATCAACTATTATCATGGAAAAATAAAGCCAATCGTAAAGTTCTTTTATTGAGAGGAGCTCGTCAGGTGGGAAAAACTTATTCGGTAAGAGAACTAGGCAAATCATTTAAGTATTATCTTGAAGTAAATTTTGAATCAGACAGAACTGTTCACGAATTTTTTCAAAAAGATCTGGATCCAAAAACAATTATTGAAAACCTTTCGGCATATTATGCTATACCTATTGTTGAAGGAGAGACTCTCTTATTCTTTGATGAAATCCAAACCTGTGTATCCGCAATCTCATCTTTACGTTTTTTTTATGAAAAGCTACCCGGCCTACATCTTTTAGCAGCCGGATCATTAATTGAATTTGCGCTAAATGAAATCCCGTCGTTTGGAGTTGGACGTATAGAATCACTGTTTATGTTTCCTTTGAGTTTTGACGAGTTTTTAATGGCAACAGGAGAATACAATTTGTTGATGTTAAAGAAAAATGCTTCTCCTGAAAAACCATTATTGGAACCAATTCATAACAAACTGATTGAGCTACTCAAAAAATTCTTACTTATTGGAGGGATGCCTGAGGTAGTTAAAACTTACATTGAAACGTCTGACCTGCTTAGGGTGCAAGAAATTCTTGATCAGTTCATCAACAGTATGAATGAGGATTTTGCTAAATACAAAAGGAAGCTTCCCGCATCTCTTCTTCGGGCAATGTTTGAGGGTGTGGTTTACCATTCAGGACAAAAATTCAAATTCTCATCAATGTCAGAAGTTGCCGGTTTTCGTCAGGCAAAAGCAGCATTAGAATTATTTGAAAAGGCAGGACTAATTTATAAGGTTCAGCATACTGCTGCTAATGGAATACCGTTGGGGGCAGAAGTTAATCCAAAAAAGTTTAAAATAATTTTGTTTGATCATGGCATTTTTCAACGCCTGTCAGGTCTTCATCTTTCGGATATTTTATTGGCTAAAGACTTTACAGCAATAAATAAAGGAAACCTTGCTGAACAATTTGCAGGTATGGAGCTTATAAAAAATAGCTTACCAACTATTAAACCCAGACTGTTTTATTGGCATCGCGAAAAACGCGGAAGTAATGCAGAAGTGGATTATATTCTCCAAATTGATGAACGAATAATCCCGGTTGAAATTAAATCAGGTAGTCAGGGTAAAATGCAAAGTCTTTTCCTCATGTTATCCGAAAAAAAAATATCGCAGGGAGTACGGGTTTCTTTGGAGAATTTTAGCAAATATGATAAAATTTCCGTGTATCCTTTATATGGCATTAACAATATTTTCAATAGGTAGTTTTAGATTTCCCCCTTAAAGTAAATAGTCATGTTATATCTTTTGTTTTTTACTTCTATTGCTGTAATTTTTATCATTGTGGCTTTTCTTTTAAGAGCCTTCCGTAACCCGGTAAGGGTTCACGATAAAACACCAAAGGATTCAGGTATTCCTTGTGAAGAAATTTCAATTCCTACAAAAAACAATAAAGAATTATATGGATGGTGGATTGAAGGAAAAGTCACAAAACCAGTTTTAATCCTGATTCATGGCTGGGGCAGAAATGTTGGCAAGATGATGCCATACATTAAAAACCTTCAACCAAAGGATTACAACCTGCTTATTTTCGATTCGCGCAATCACGGGCACAGCGACCCTGACGATTACTCTTCTATGTTGAAGTTTGCAGAAGATATTAAAGCTTCAGTTGATTTTCTGGAAAACAGAAAAGCTACCCAAAATGGCGTTGGGTTAATAGGATTATCCATCGGCGGAGGAGCTTCCATTTACGCTGCTGCTCACGACCCGCGTATTGATTCGGTTATTACGGTTGGCGCTTTTGCCAATCCTGCTCATGTAATGCGAAAACAGTTGGCTGATCGCCATATTCCTTATTACCCTTTTGTGTGGCTATTGTTCAAATTTATTGAACTAAGGATTGGTGCAAAGTTCTCAGAAATTGCACCAGCGAATAATGTTGCCAAAGCCAAAGCCCGGTTTTTGTTTATTCATGGTAAAAAAGATAATGTGGTTCCACTGGAGCAGGGGAAACTACTTATAAAATCGGCCAATCCAGGGAAATCAAAACTTATCGTTTACGAAACCAAAGCACACTCCAATTGTCATTTTGAGAAGGGATTTTGGGAAACGATAGATGATTTTTTTATGACTGGTTCCACATTGAAACACTAAGCTTTCTTTTTCCGGCTGAACAGCATTTCAATAATCATAATAATAGCTGTTGTTGCCAGAGTGTTGATCAATACCTTTTGGAGGGTTGAAACAAAATTTGTCAAGGTAAATGCTTCTAAAAAGAAAAGCATCAGGTGATGGATAAAGACTAGTGTGATGGTATATTTTAAGAAATCGAGGAAGCCAAGTTTATTGATGTCCGGTTTTTCACGCGGAGAGAATTCGATGGCTTTGAAGTAAAAGTTTAACACGACAGGACGGGCAAAAACCAGAAGCGTTGCTGTAGCAGCCTGCATGCCCATAGTGTTATGGAAAAAGTCAACTGTCAGACCCGTTGTAAATCCTACCAGTAATAGGATTGTTTTATTGATATCGACCCGAAGTAAGATTAAAAACAACAAATAGGGGTACAACGTAACATAACCCCACAAGTGCATATTGTTAAAAACCAATACTTGTAAAAGTATCAGCAAAATAAAACGGATAATATTTTTTATCAACCGACTATTCATTTTCTAGTTCCAACAACGATTGTTGCTCATCTTTTAAAAGGTTATCAATTACATAAACATTCTGCAAGCTTTTAAAACTGGTTGCAAACCGTAATACTCCTTCTGAAAAATCAAGATTAGGATTATTGTTGTTTTCTTCAACCGTTCCTATTACAATTCCTTCAGGGAAAATCATGGATATGCCGCTGGTTACAATGGTATCGCCCCTGCTCAGGGTTACATGCGATGGAACATCCAGAATTTTGCCAAAATGATAATCATCTGTATCCCAGATAATGGTTACAAGCAAACCGTTCTTTTTTATTCTTCCACTGATTCGAGAGTTGTGATGCAGCATCGACATAGCCAGTGCATAATGGTCGGAAACACCAATAATGATTCCGGCCACACCATTTGTTGAAACCACACTCATCTCTTTCTTAACTCCATGCAAGCTACCTTTATTAATCATAATATAGTTAGCTGAATGGTTTACCGAGATGCTTACCACGTGTGCCGGGATGTACCGGTAAAGCGTATCTTTATATACAAAATTGGTGTCGGTAATAAGTAAAGAGGATTGAAGTTTATCTCTTAAGGCTGCATTTTCATTAACGAGACTATCGTTGGCTTGTTTTAAGCTGAGATAGTCAGAGATATTGGAATAGGCAGAAAATACCCCTCCGGTTAAATCGTTAACGGTGTTAAAAGATAGCGAACGATGATACGAATAGCTATTGGAGACCATGATTAATGAACCGGTTTCCAGCAATAGAAATAACACAACAAACCAGTGTTTTCGAATAAAAAGTAGCAGGCTGTGCATAATTCAGCACCCTTATTTGATAAGGAATGTAAATTTCTCGAAATTCTTTAAAGCAATTCCGGTACCCCGTGCAACGGCACGCAACGGGTCTTCGGCAACATGGATGGGCAGTTTAACTTTTGCATGAATACGTTTGTCGAGCCCGCGAAGCAGCGACCCTCCACCGGCCAGATAAATTCCGGTTCGGTAAATATCAGCAGAAAGTTCAGGTGGTGTATGCTCAAGTGCCTGTAATACCGCTGTTTCAATTTTTGAAATCGACTTATCCAGACATCCTGCAATCTCTTTGTAATTTACTTTAATCTCGCGAGGGATACCTGTTAAAAGGTCACGGCCATGTACCGCATACTCATCAGGTGGATTTTCCAACTCAGTAACAGCTGCACCGACTTCAATTTTAATTCTTTCAGCAGTACGGTCACCGATGGAGATGTTATGTTGCTTACGCATGTATTCTTTGATGTCAGCATTAAAATCATCACCGGCAATACGAATGGATTTATTGTTAACAATTCCGCCCAGCGCGATAACGGCAATTTCGGAAGTACCACCACCGATATCAATAATCATGTTGCCGGTTGGTTCCAGCACGTCAATACCGATTCCAATGGCTGCTGCCATGGGTTCATGAATCAATCTGATTTCTTTGGCACCGGCCTGCTCGGCTGAATCTTTTACAGCACGCTCTTCAACCTCGGTAATACCGGAAGGGATACAGATTACCATTTTAAGTGCCGGTTGGAAAAAGGAGTTTTTTATACCAATCATTCTGATCATTTCCCTAATCATATATTCCGATGACTGGAAATCGGCAATAACGCCATCACGCAACGGACGAATGGTTTTAATGTTTTCGTGCGTTTTTCCGTGCATCATCATGGCTCGCTTTCCAACAGCAATAATTTTTCCCGAGCTTCGTTCAATGGCAACAATGGAAGGTTCGTCAACCACCACCTTGTCGTTGTAAATAATGATTGTATTAGCAGTTCCCAGATCAATAGCAATCTCTTTCGATAAAAATGAAAATAATCCCATATCTTTTTTCTCCTTATAAGTTCTTAATGTTTAAAATGTCGGATGCCGGTAAATACCATGGAAACCCCATGTTGGTTGCAATACTCAATTGAATCTTTATCACGAATTGACCCTCCCGGTTGTACGACCGATTTAATACCTGCTTTGTCAGCAATTTCCACCGAATCGGCAAAAGGGAAGAAAGCATCCGAAGCCATAACGGCTCCTTCCAGCGGCAGATTAAAGTTTTTAGCTTTCTCGATGGCCTGACGCAGGGCATCTACCCGTGAGGTTTGTCCGGTCCCTGATCCAACCAACTGTTTGTTCCTGGCTAAAACAATGCAATTCGATTTGGTATGTTTTACCAGTTTATTGGCAAACAGCAGATCTTCGGTTTCGGTTGCTGTTGGCGCACTATTGGTAACCACTTTAAAATCGGAAGCGCTCTCAATATTCAAATCTTTATCTTGTTGAATGACTCCATTAAGCATTGAGCGGAACTGTTTACCCGGAAAATCATAAGCTTTCTTTTTGAGAATTACCCTGTTCTTTTTGGTTTTCAAAATCTCTAACGCCTTCTCATCGTAACCGGGTGCTAAAATAATTTCAAAGAAAATCTTGTTAATCTCGGCAGCAGTTTCTTTATCGATAACCCTGTTGGTTACCAAAACACCACCGAAAGCAGAAACAGGATCGCCGGCAAGTGCATCTTTCCATGCTTCGGTAAGCGACTCGCGACTGGCAAGCCCGCAGGCATTGTTGTGTTTGATGACGGCAAAAGTAGTCTCTTCAAAATCGTTAATCAGGTTGATAGCTGCATCCAGGTCTAGCAGATTGTTGTATGAAATAGCTTTTCCATGGAGTTGTTCGAAGACAGCATCCATGTTGCCGTAAAAAATTCCTTCCTGATGAGGGTTTTCACCATAACGTAATACATTGGCCTGCGTTTGACTCTGTTTGAACGCCTTGATGTTTCCCGGGTTCATCCAGTTAAAAATATGAGTGTCGTAATGAGAACTCACATTGAAAGCCTGTGCAGCAAACCAGTGACGATCTTCCTCTTCAGTCGAACCGTTCTTTGTTTCAAGCAGCGTTATTAAATCGCTGTAATATTCCGATGAAGCCACAACCAGCACATCCTTGTAATTTTTGGCAGCAGCTCTGATTAAGCTGATTCCGCCAATATCAATCTTTTCAATTATCTCCTGTTTGTTATCGGTTTTTGCCAGCGTTTCCTCAAAAGGATAAAGATCAACAATTACCAAATCGATTTCCGGAATGTCAAACTCTTTTAACTGGTTACGATCACTTTCATTATCCCGGCGAGACAAGATTCCTCCAAAAACTTTAGGGTGCAATGTTTTTACACGGCCACCCAAAATAGCAGGGTACGATGTTAGCGATTCAACAGAATGAACATCGATTCCTAAATCTTCAATAAAACTTTGCGTTCCGCCTGTTGAATAGATATCAACACCCAGTTGGTTCAATTTTTCTACGATGGAATCGAGCCCGTCCTTATAAAAAACAGAAATCAGTGCAGATTTGATCTTTTTCAAAATGCTAAATTGTTAAAAGTGAGACAAAAACCTTAATCCGTAAACAGAACTGCAAAATAAGAAGTTTTAATCGAAAGTTATTATACTTTTACAATAAATTTTTAATGAAATGTTAAGCTTTCTCTCAATCGCTACTTTACTATGATTTTGTTCAAGTTAATTCATGAGAGTTTTTTGTTTGCCGTTGGTTCGCTGGTGGTAAATAAAGTGCGCACAATTTTGTCGCTATTGGGCATTACCATAGGTATTTTTTCAATCATTGCAGTGTTTACGGTTTTTGATAATCTGGAAAATTCGATCAAGACTGAGATTAATTCGTTGGGAAATGATGTGCTGTTTATTCAGAAATGGCCGTGGGCAATGGGTGGTGGCGATTATCCCTGGTGGAAATATTTGCAACGTCCCGAACCCAGGTTTCGTGAAATGGATCAAATTCTAAAAAGAAGCAATACGGTTGACAAAGCTACTTATATGTTTAACGTTTCACGAAATGTATATTACCGCAATAATGTAGTGGAGAGCGTTCAGATTATGGCAGTTTCACAAGATTACATTAAAGTGATGCCTTTAGAAATTGGTGATGGTCGTTATTTTACCGAGCAGGAATCGCACAGTGCGAAGAATGTTGCCATTTTAGGGTATGATATCGCCAAAAACCTGTTTGGTGGTTCCGAGGTCATTGGCAAGAGGGTAAAGATATTTGGTAGAAAACTGGATGTAATTGGGGTGGTAAAGCGCAAGGGAGATGATATTTTTGGAAGTTCTCCTGACAAGGTGGTTTATGTTCCGGCTGAATTCGCCAAAGGGCTGGTGGATTATCGCCACATTGGTTCCTCCATTATTGTTAAAGCTAAATCCAATGTTGGTATTGATGAGATGAAGGATGAACTGACCGGGATTATGCGTTCCATTCGTAAACTTAAACCGGCTGCCGATGATGATTTTGCTTTAAACCAAACCGATGTTATTTCAAAAGGGTTCGATCAGCTGTTTGGTGTAATCAGTATAGTTGGTTGGATTATTGGCGGATTTTCGTTGTTGGTGGGAGGATTTGGTATTGCCAACATCATGTTTGTTTCGGTAAAGGAGCGCACAAACCAGATTGGTATTCAAAAAGCTTTGGGTGCCAAGAATTATTTTATTCTTTTACAATTTTTGTTTGAAGCAGTTTTTTTGTCGTTGATGGGAGGGGTTGTCGGATTACTCTTAGTGCTGATACTTACCTGGGTAATGAGTGGTCTGTTTGATTTTAGTATGACCCTTTCCATGAAGAACATCGTTCTTGGACTTTCTGTTTCAGCACTGATTGGTTTTGTTTCAGGCTTTATTCCTTCATGGTCAGCCTCTCGACTTGACCCCGTGGAAGCTATGCGTTCAAATTTTTAGTAATCCTTATTGGTAAACTTATAGAAAGTATAGGAAAGGCCGACATTCATAATACCTTTGTATCCAAAACCTAACTCCAGGTAACCGGCTAACCTGTTTCCAAAACGAACGCCAACCACATTAATCTGATAACCTGGCAAAATCATCGATCGGTCACCTGAGTTAATGCCACTATCATCGGAAGCGGTAAAGTGTTCCATGCCGTAAGTTACACCCAAACCCAATCCCGAATACATTTGGAAAGGCCCGTCATTTACATAACGAAACTGCAATTCAAAAGCTCCGGTTATGAACTGTCTGTCGATTGTGCCCTGGTTCACTGCCATATAAAATACATCCGAAGATGTTGTTCCATAGCCAACAGTTCCGCCCCACATTAAATATTCATTAAGCGAAATATAACGATAGGTTAAAAAAACATTTCCCATACTGCTGTAATTATCACGCACATAACGATCATCGGGAAGTTGGTCATCAAGGGTTGAAGATGAGAAGGAATAAAACCGGTCGGGGTTGATAACACCATAACTTAATGAAAAATAGTGGTGGTCGAAACTTTGTGCCTGCATTGAAGCAACGGCAAAAAGAATCAAAACAAAAAAGAGTAATTTTTTCATCTATCTCATATAAAATTGAGTGATAACAAACATACACAAAGTTTCAGTACCTACATCAGCCTTTTTAATTTGTATATACAATTTAGACAACCTTTAAGGGTTATAGTTGTATCTCGGTTTTAAAATTCCTGAAACTGAGCTTTGGATTCGGCTTGAATTTTACAACGGAAAACTTCTCCAGCAGCTTCTTTTTGTTTTTTGATTGATATCCAATGGCAAAGTTCAATTCTTTTGGTGGAACAGAAATAGCAATACTTTTTTTATCATTACAATCAATTTTTTTTAGCTGATCGTACCAAATCTCGGTTAACACTAATTCCTTGAAAGAGGGATGAAAAGGCCCGTCAATTAATTCGTCACCGTTGAGCAGACCTTCGGATGGGTGCAACCCGGTTCGGATAACTTTTACGCCGGATTTTTCAAATAGCAGAAGCAGATGCTTTGTCCATTCTACAGCTTCTTCTAATGTAAGCGGTTGGTATTTTCCGGTTTTATACCAATGATGTAATGCTGTGTCTTTAATAACGACTGTTGGATAAATTCTGGTACAGGAGGCTCCCGATTCAATAATCTTATTGGCAGTATGCATTGCTTTTTCCAGTGTATCACCGGGTAAACCAATCATCATTTGCAAGCCCAGATTAAACCCTTCCTTCAGAATTTTTTTTGAAGAGATTTCAGTTTGAAGTGCTGTATGTCCCCTGTGCGATTTTAACAAAACCTCATCATCAAATGATTGTGCACCCAGTTCAATGGTGGTAACGCCGTATTTTTTTAAAAGAGCAAGCACATCATCATTAATGTAATCAGGTCTTGTGGAGAGCCTGATACCCTGAATGTTGTTTTTCTCAAGATAAGGTCTGGCAAGTTTTAAAAACATTTCCTGTTCGTTAAGGGGTAGGCCTGTGAAACTACCTCCAAAAAAACCAATCTCGATTCGTTTATTCCCTTTTGGAAAAGAAATCAGGTGCTCATTAACAGTTTTTATGATTTCTTCACGGCTAGGAATGGCAATATGCCCCGATATTTTTCGTTGATTACAGAATGCGCATTGGAACGGGCACGCCAGTTCCGGGATGAAAACAGGTATGGTAAAATGCTTAATCAATACAAAAATTTGTTTTTGGCAAAAGTCACATTTTTTTGAATATTTTTGCACTTTCGAAAAAAGAAATATTTTAATTAAAAACGTTGAAATACAATAGAAAATGAAGAAAACCGGAAATCTTATCAACAAGATGTTGGTATTTTCTCTCGTGGTGATTATTGCCATGGGTGGAGCTACCTCTTGTAAAAGTAAAAAGAAAATCGCCCGTGAAAAAGCAGAAGCAGAGTATCAGGCAAAAGTTGTTCAGGCTAAAAAAGACCTGACAGCTATTTTAAACGATGAAACCAACTGGACACTGCCGGAGAAAAAGGAACGTTTGGCCACTATTAAGTCTTATAACATTGACAATCAGGAAGTGAAAGATTTGATTGTAAAAGTTGAAGAAAAGTTAAAAGATGAGGAGCGTCAACTAGCTGAGGAACGAGAGAAAAGAAAAGAACAGGAGCTGACTGACCAGCAACGGCGAAAGTATTCAATCATCATTTATACACTTACCGATATTGCCAAGGCAAAAAGCTATGATGAAGCCAACCAGCAGATAGAAGGAACACTGAATCTTTATGCAACTCCCGATGTTCCGGTTTTAATAATTATCAGTAAAGAAAACGGATATTACGATTATGATCGTCCAACCACCATTTCGAAGTTTATGAATTACCTGAAAGACAAAAAGGAGTTTAAATACGATATTGAGTCGGTTAAATATGACGATCAGGGAAAAATAACGGAACTTGAATTAATTAAAAAGTAATAAAAATGAAGCGTATAACTTATTTATTGATATTGGTTTTTGGTTTGGGAATTGTTTCGCAAAGCATGGCACAGGATAACTTAAGCCCACAACGTAAACAGGCCATCGACAGTCTGGCGTTGGAAAAAGTTAAAGACCTGAGTAAATACATTAGCATTATTGGTGATAAAGAAACACCGTGGAGTGAAGCCAACCGTGTGATTGACCGTGCTGAAGAGTTGTTTATGCAAGGAAGCGAAATGGGCGTTTCATCTTTGGTAAAACCTGAGATTAAATATTACCCTGTTCGTAAGTATTTTGAGCGTTTGATGCGTCTCAATTACAACAAAGTAGAAATTGAGTGGTACAATATCGAGTATGTTAGCGACCTGCAGCGTCAACCCGATGGAACATATGTAGGTGTTATTACTGTGTTTCAAAAGTTTAAAGGGTATGATAAAGAGGGACGTTTGATTTATCAGGATACTACAAAAAAAGATATAACCGTCTATGTAAAACGTAAAGAGACTCAAATTGGTGGTCGCCTGATTGGTTTTTGGGATGTTTTATTGGGCGATATCAGGGTTAAAGAGACTTCTTTATAACTGATTTATTGGAAATTTTCAAAAGGCTGCATCTTATTCAATGCAGCCTTTTTTGTTTTGTGTATCTTTGACCTTCTTAAAAGATTAAAATGAGTAAAAAAGGTTATTTATTTATTTCAGCAATTTTTATTCTCGCAGGTATTGTAAGTATTGGATACTATTTTACAAATGCTAAAGCACATGGCAAATACGGCGAGGAGCTAATTGCAAACTCAACCATTCCGCTAAAAGCTGATCTTAGTAAGTTCTTATCCAACGTTGACAAGTCTATATTTTCTTTTAATCAGGAAATCCAATTAACTAACCAATCCGGTCTAAATCCCAACAGAATTGATACCATTGCCAACTCTATTTTAGGTTCTGACAGTTATTTGAAAGGGGTTGTTTTTTTTACCGAGCATTTAAAATATGTTTTTCTAAAGGATGGCGATACGCGCATTACAACCTTTGCTTTAAAAAAAGATTCGTTGTTAAACTGGAAAAGGTTGAATAAAGATCTGAAACAGATTAGCGAGTGGACTGATACTTACAATTTCTTTCTTAATAAGGAAAACCGTTATATTCTGGAGAATGCCCCAAAGCAAGATGGAAAAGTAAAGTGGTTAAAGTTACGGAGTGAAATACCAGGGCGTAAAGATCTGATTCTTCAGATACATCAGCTTAAAACCAATGACGGCCACGATATTTATGTTTCCTATGTTTTTCAAACCAGCGACTTCTCAGGTTTTTTTCTGAAAAAGTTATCAATGAAAAATCCGATGGTTACCATTCTTACTCGTTCCGGAGATGTTTTTACCCCCGTTGCAATCGACGATTCTGTTGTTATTTCCCGGATTGCAAAAGAGGAGAATGAGGTTAAGAAAATATTTACCACATGGCAAACTACCATGAATCATACTCCTCACTCTTTCTCTTTTGAAATGGATAATGAAGTTTACTGGACAAGAGTAGATTCCCTTCATAACCGGTTAGGAATTGAAGCATTTAGTTTGACGGTTTCCGAGCAGAACCTTTCTGCATTTTATTCTGAAATTACTATTCTCTTTGTTTATGCAGGAGGAGCCTTGATTTTTCTTGGTTTGGTGATTTTGCTGCTAATGTGGTTTCGAACCAAATCGTCTAAACTTGAAGAGGGAGAGTTGCCTGAACGCCATTCAATAGAAGAGATGAATGAACTGATTCAGCAGGGTGAGTCAGAGAGCGTTGAGTTTAAATCATCGCTGAGGTATGATTATCATCAGGAAAAAGAGAATAAAGCCCTTGAAGATGTGATCATAAAAAGTATTGCTGCTTTTAGCAATGCCAAAGGAGGAACTCTTTTTATTGGTATTGATGATAATCAGAATATTTTAGGTCTGGAAAATGATTATAGCACACTCAAAAGAAAAGATGTTGATTATTTTGAGCTTCATCTGCGTAAGCTAATTAAAAATCAGTTTGGGATTAATTTTTCCAATAACAGGCTGATAGTTCAGTTTCCCGAATTGGATGGAAAAACCATTTGTGTGATTCAGATTACAACTGCTAAAAAACCTATTTATGTTAAGGTAAAAAGTAAGCAAGGGCAAATGATGGAAAAGTTTTATGTTCGCAATGGAAATTCATCACAAGAAATAACTTCGTTAAAGGAGATGGAAGAATATATCCGAAACCGGTTTGGAAGATAATAAAAAGAAGGCTGCGAATTAGTAGCTAACCAAATAAGTAAAGAATAAATAAGAGATTATAAATCACAAAACTCAATTAGATGAAACATCCATGACTAAAGAATTTAGACACACAGTAGAATGATTATTTACCCCTGTAGTGTTTTGGTAGGATCTCCCCACTTCCCGATGATTATCGGGAGGGGATAAAGGGGGAGGAAATCATAAATATAACATAATTAATAAGATACAAAATTATAAACAGATGAAAAACTTAATGAAATCCCTTTTAATTGCATTGGCAGTTTTAACAGGGGCGTATCAGGCCGGTGCCTGTACTAATTATATCGTAACCAAAGGCGCATCTGCGGACGGTTCGGTCATGTTCTCGTATGCGGCCGACTCACACGTGTTGTACGGCGAGCTTTACCATTGGCCGGCTGCCGAGTGGCCGGAAGGAACCATGATGGACGTGTATGAATGGGATACCGGTAAATGGCTTGGAAAGATTAAACAGGCACCTGTTACCTATAATGTTGTAGGAAATATGAATGAACATCAGGTGGGTATTGGTGAAACAACCTATGGTGGCCGTTCCGAACTGCATCACCAGGATGGTGCTATTGTTGATTATGGCAGCCTTATCTATCTGGCTCTGCAGCGTTCAAAAACAGCCCGCGAAGCCATCAAAGTAATGACCACGCTTGTGGCTGAATATGGCTATTACAGCGAAGGTGAATCATTCAGTATTACCGATAAAGATGAAGCCTGGATTCTGGAAATGATTGGCAAAGGACAGGGTGAAAAAGGAGCCGTTTGGGTAGCTTTGCGTATTCCTGACGGTTATGTTTCAGGTCATGCCAACCAGGCACGTATTACCACTTTCCCTAAAGCTGATGGCAAAAAATCGATTACTTTCAAGGATATTGATAAAATATTTGATAAAGAGATCGAGTGTGTTTATGCCGATGACGTAATTACTTTTGCCAAAGACAAAGGATGGTATAAAGGTAAAGACAAAAAATTCTCTTTTTCCGACACCTATGCACCGGTTGATTTTGGCGGCGCCCGTTTTTGTGAAATACGTGTATGGACCATGTTTAACAGGGTAAACGATGACATGGATAAATACTGGGAGTATGTAAAAGGAAACATTAAGCATGAAAAAAAGAATGGTTATGCAACCAACCGCATGCCGCTTTGGGTTAAGCCAAACCATAAAATTACATTGCATGAAATGATGAACTTTATGCGCGACCATCTGGAAGGAACCGAGCTTGATATGAGCAAAGATATTGGTGCCGGTCCGTTTCATGTGCCTTATCGCTGGCGTCCGCTTACCTGGAAGGTAGATGATGTAAAATATTGTAACGAGCGCGCCACTGCTACTCAGCAAACGGGGTTCTCATTTATTGTTCAGTCGCGCGATTGGTTACCCGATGCTATTGGAGGTATTATCTGGTGGAGTGTTGATGATGCTTCGGGAGCTGTTTACATGCCCATGTATGGAAGCATTACTCAAATTCCTGAAAACTTTGCAGTAGGCAATGGTTCGATGATGGAGTGGAGCGAAACTTCAGGTTTCTGGATTTTCAATCAGGTTCAGAATTTTGCGTATACTCGCTATGATGTAATTCATCCTGAAATTGAAGCAGTACAGCAAAAAATGGAGCAAGACTTTATTGACTTCACTCCGGCAGTTGATAAGGGTGCCAAAGAATTGTATGCTCAGAATCCTGAAAAAGGTGTGGCATATCTTACCAATTACTCCAATTATGTAGGTGAGTTTACTTTTAAATCGTGGAAGAAACTTTACCAGCATCTTTTTATGAAATATATGGATGGTAACATCAAAACCCCAAAAGAGGTTCCTGATAATTACAAATATGTAACTCCCAACGTAAGCCAGCCCGGTTATGGCGAAGAATGGTACCGGTTGATTATTGAGAAAACCGGCGATCAGTTTAAAATGAAATAACAACTGGTATGCTATAATAAAAACAGCCGCTGATTACAAAATCAGCGGCTGTTTTGTTATTGAACCTCTCTTAAAACTCCATTGAGAGTTTTAAGTTAAACAGCCTTGGAGTAAGATAATTGGGGATGGCGTTTTGTCGGTTGTAGATGTCTTTCACCCACATGTACGAAACGGTGTTGTAAACACCAAAGAGATTAAAAATATCGAGGCTTACCCAAAAAGATTTGATAAAACTATTGGGATGATTCCGTGTGTATTTGGTATTATCTCCCATAAACTGCTTTGAGAAACCAAGGTCAACACGACGATAATCGGGCATGCGGAGTGTTTGTTGATAGCGTTGTGTACCAGGAGCTCCAAAGGGCATTCCCGTTCCGAAAATCAGTTTCAGGTGCACTTTCCAGGTTGGATAATTTGGTATATAATCCTGAAAAAAGATGGCAAAAGTTACCCTGCGATCTGACGGTCGTGGTATATATCCCGGCTCAACTCTTGTACTGTCAGCATTTTCATAACCCAGATCAATACCCGAACCTATCAGCTCTCCATCCTCATTGTAATAATTGTAATAATAATCTCCTTCCACATCTTCGGCTGTTTTCATAATTGAAAGGCTTGCCCAGCTATCGACCCCTTTTACAAATTCACCGTTAATTCTGAAATCGATACCGGCTGCATAGCCTTTGGCAATCTGATTGGCATAATAACGAATCCTGACGTTGTCCACCATATAAGGAACCAGATTATCAAGTTTCTTATAATAGAGCTCTGTTGTAAAAATAAACGGGCGGTTCCAGACTTTAAATTGATAATCACTTCCCAAAATAAAATGAATGGAGCGCTGCGATTTGACCATTGTATTAAGCGAACCATCCATGTCTCTCATCTCACGATAGAAAGGAGGCTGGTAATAAATACCGGTGGCAAACCTTAAGACAAAATTTTGGTTCTTATAAGGTTTGTATGAGAAATTCAACCGCGGGCTTAATGTAAATTCATTGTTTATGTCACCATAATAACCTCTCAAACCTGCCGTCAGGGTAATCATGTCGTTGTTTTTCAGTCTGAACTTCCAGTCATCAGCAATAAAAGCCGAAAACCTGTTGATGGTCAGCTGGTGGTGACCTTTCATAAAATAGTCAAGTTCAAAACCGGGTCGGTCAGGATTGGGGTTGCCGGGAGATGCCGGAGGATTTGGCAAAGAGTACCCGGCTGAGTCAATCATCTGCCATTCTCTTATCCTGTCGTCAACAATCTGGTGTTGAAACCGAACCCCCCAGCTGATGTTTTGATTGTCGAGCTGCTGCGAACCCTTGTGTTCAAGGGTCATTACGGTAGCATCAAAACGGTTTCGGGCATGTTCGAGGTAGGTTCCAACACCTAACGATTGAGTCACCTCATCAAAATCTTCACTGCCGGGATTGTTATCAAGTAACCCAATCCAATATTGACCCTGTACATCGTAAGTTTCCGATTCGCGGGTGTTAAATGCCGATGCAATTAATTTAAGATGCAAAGTGTTGTTGGGGTTGTAATTCAGGGTTAATCCACCCTCAGCTACATTATAACTATCCACTTCCTGCCCGTCGAAATAAACTTTAAAACGCATGGCCTGTTTAAAGGTTCCATAATCAGTAACACGGTCGGTGGGAATCAGGTTATACTGATTTCCTGAATAATATCCTAAAAATGAAAGAGACCATTTTGGATTGAATTTATATTCAAAAAGCGACTGAACATCAAAAAAGTTTGGTTTGTAATTCCCTTTGGTATCGAGGCTGTTTACCAGGTAGGAGTTGGTTTTATAGCGAGCGCCAACCAGGTAGGTAAATTTATCTTTGATGTTATCTCTTACAGAAATTTCGGCACCAAGCAAACTCACTGAAAAGGTTCCGCCAAACTCTGTTGGCTTTTTGTAACGGACATCCAGCACCGATGACATTTTATCGCCATATTGTGCGCCAAATCCTCCGGCAGAGAATAAAATGGAACTAACCATCGCCGGATTGATAAAACTTAGTCCTTCCTGTTGTCCTGCATTTACCAGAAAAGGCCGATAAACTTCAATGTCGTTTACATAAACCAGATTCTCATCAAAGTTACCACCCCGAACCGAATATTGCGAACTCATTTCGCTGGTGGTTGAAACGCCGGGTAATGTTTGAATAATGCTCTCAACACTTTCGTTAACTGAAGGGGCAATACGGGTGTTCTTTGGGTTTAATCTAACCAGCCCCTCAGTACGAAGTTTTTCATCTTTAATTTCCAGTCCGGGTAAGGTAGTTGCTGAACTTTTTAAATCAATGCTTAGGCTCTTTTCTTCGCCGGGTTTAAGGTTAACCTCAATCTCTTTTTGTGCCAGCCCGATATAAGAAATGGCTATAATCACTTTTTTACCTGCCGGCACCTCAAGTGTAAACAATCCTTTTCTGTTACTGGTGGTTCCTCCCGGTTCTCCTTTGATAGCAATATTAGCCAGTTCAACCGGTTCGCCTGCTTCATCAATTATTTTTCCTTTTACTGTAGCTTTTTGAGCCATAAGCAGCGTGGGAAAAAAAAGAAAGAACAGAAGAAGAGTAAATATATTTTGCTTCAAAAAAATCCTCATTATTAAATTTACTTACACGTTGTGAATCAATAACTCAAAAGGGACAAAAATATTATTTATTTCGGATTAAATTGCGGAATATATTTTTTAATGTAAAAGGGTAGACACACCCCTAAATCCCCTCTCAAGAGGGGACTTTGGGAACGTCGATTTTACCAATAAATGCTAGATTAGGATTGTTGCTGTTTCAAACAAACCGGTTACCCGATTTTGAAACTCTTCTTGTGCAAAAGTTTGGCTTAATGGACAAAATTGAGGCTAAAGTTGCTGTATCTAACTGATAATAGTATTTTTACAGCATTTTAAAGTTATGAGACAAAAATTTGCTTTTACTGTGGTTCAAAAAATGTCAAAAAGAACGGGAAATATAAAGGCTATCAGCGATACAAATGTCTAACCTGTG